>OHKW01001111.1_pt1 | contig 11776 bp, 9 predicted proteins | sample 1568931 | NCBI WGS metagenome assembly OHKW01 (sample SAMEA3879536, study PRJEB24766) | human gut metagenome | biome: human-associated habitat; feature: feces | place: USA | collected 1985/1987 | reverse complement strand
GTGTATACCGTCTTACCGTCAGCTTCACATGTTGCTGCTGTTGTTTCTGGTGTAACAGTTGCATCTACTGTCTGAGTATCATCACCACGTTCGCACTTGAATGTTGCTGTAGCAGTCTTATGATCATCAGACCACTTCCATGTCGGCTCGCCATACTTATGACCAAGAGCTGCAATTTCTACCTTCTGGTTATCTGTATAATCTTTGCCGCCAAAGGAAGCTGTTGCTGTGTAAACTGTCTCACCTGCTGTTTCACATGTTGCCGCTGTTGTCTTGTCTGTGATTGCTGCTTTTACTTCCTGAGTATCATCGCCGCGTTCGCATGTAAATACAGCTGTTGCTTCTGTATGGTCATCGTTCCATTTCCATGTTGGCTCACCATACTTATGTTCAAGGGCTGCCAATTCAACTTCATATGTATCTGTTAATGTACCAATTTCTGTCTTACCTTCAGCATCCTTTACTGTTGCTGTTGCTGTATAGACATCTTTACCTTTTTCTGTACATGTTGCAGCTACAGATTTCTCTGTATCTTTAACTGCATCAGCAACTGTAATCTGCTCTGCTTTAGGTTCATCATCACATACAGAACACTTAACACCTGTTACAGATGCTGTATATCCAGTTACATTGCCGTTGTCATCTTTTACTGGTTCCCATGCCCATGTACCTGTGTACTGGTGCTGACCTGCGTCAGATGTCTTCTTATCAGATGCAGTATATCTGTAACCATCATCTGTCTTACCTGTTGCTTTGTAAGTAGATGTTACACCCTGATCACATGTACCAGTGTGACTAACAAGTTTAGCCGTTGCAGTTACTTTTTCTGCAAGAGCTTTCTCAATAGAATCTCTGTTAGCTTTGTTTGTTGCATTTTCATCTGATTCAAGGAGACAATCCAGTTTATTGATCTGATTTGCACAAGTTTCACATTTCAGATTCTGGAATGTAACGCTTGTGTGATCATCTCTCCACTCAGCATCTGTTGCTGTGTAAGCATGTCCTTCTGCTGCGTTCTTCTGAGCTTCATCCCAGATAGCTTTTCTTTTCTCGTATGTAGAATTAGCCTGTTCATATTTGGACTTAACAGGTTCTGTAATACAAGCACCGCACTCTGGGCAAACATAGTTGTCTGCTTCATTCCAATTGCCATTATCATCTTTTGTATAATATGTTTCATGGAACTTGATGTAATGATGCTCGTGTGCTGTACCTTCTTCTTCAACACGTGTACCGTCTTTAATCAGGCCGCAGTCAGAACAACGTTCTTCTGTAAATGCGTTGCGTCCGCATGTTGCAGGTACAGAAACTGTCTTATAGTTATGAGAATCACCTGTCAAAGTCTTCAAATCAACTGTATCAACAAAGTTTGCAGACCACATGAACTCGTCATTATCATTGCTCTGACTGCCCATGAACTGCTGATACTTCTTGTAGTTTGTATAAGTCGGATTGTAATCTGTCTCTTCGAATTCATAACCGTAGCTGGAATGGTCAAGCAGTTTGCTCTTACCTGAAATGAACGCGAAGTTTGTACCGATTGAAACAACCAGTTTGTCACCCTTCACAGTCAGACCTGCGATTGGATGATTTGTGACAGTGAAATCTGCACTCTTTTCATCTGTTGTTGTAAACGCCATACCGCCAAACAACTTTGTATTATCACGTTTTGCAGATACTGTATTGTATTCCTTCACAACGGCTACTGCACCGTCTGCAGGATTGTAGGAAACGATATCGTTGGATACGTTGAAGTAAATCTTACCATCTGTATACAGTGCTGCTGTCAGACCGATGGATGGGTAAATGCTCTGTTCATCCACAAACTGTGCATACAGTTTGGTCAGAAGATCATTCTTCTCCATCTTACCGTCTTTGTTCAGAACGCTTACAAATGTATCGTCATCATCGTCGTTTTCCTTGTCTGTGAAATTAATCAGTGTCTCATAATCGCTGTCGCCATCGCCTGTATCCTTATTTGTCAGTTTATGACGAACAATCTTGTACTCTGCAGCCTTCTGGCTCTGATTCATGCTTGTACTGTTTACTCTGTCAAACAAGTCTGTAGAATCATACATGTAGTACGCATAACCGTCTGCATAGTAAACATTACTTGCGGCACGCGCCATCCATGCTTTTTCATATGTTGTATCTGTTGCTTCATTCTGATAAAGTGATCTTAAAACACTAAAGTTATCCTGATACAATTTTCTTGCATCTGTATCGCTGAACAGGAAGAAGACATGGTTCATATCACCATCTGTCTCGACACGGTCACGACTCATAACTTCTGTGTAGACATCTGTATAACAAGGGTCTACATAGTACCACTGACCATCCACCTTGACTGCATTCCAGTAATGGTCGGAACCGAAGTCTTCCTGTTCTTCGCCATACATTGTAACGTTGGACTGGAAGGAAATTCTTACAAGGTCAACTGTGTAGCCTGCATTGATATCCAGTGTCTTACCATCTGAACCATAGTACAGTTCTTTGGCTGTCTTCCAGTTATCACATACTTCAGATGTAGATCCATCACCTGCTGTCACTGTTTTCTTACTGTCATACGCATCTGTCTTATCAGGATCAATCAGATAGATATCTTTATCCAGGCACTGCACAAGATATGAAAAAGCTTTGGAGTAACCCAGACATACAGATGTACCCATACCGAATGCACCAAACTGAGTACCTTCCCAATAGTTGATGACACCAGTTGTCATACCGGTTGCAGCCTGCTTCGCATAGATTGGAATCGCCTGCTTAAAGCTTGTTTCCTTCGTTCCATCACCGTTCATATCCAATGCCGGATCATCGCTATCTAACTGCTGCTGAGTAAGCTGCTCAACAGTCATCGTAACGCCTTCAACCTCAACGCCTTTTTCTTCAGCATTTTTGATAAATTTATCTGCTTCCTGCTTCAATGGTTCTGCTGCGTCTGGAAGGTTTTTTTTCACAAATGCTTCCGGATCCTTCTCGATAGCTTCTTTATTAGCTTCTACATATGCATTCGCATCTTCCTCAGACTGTCCAGCCTTCACCAAAGTCTGAGCAATAGCGTTTTTATAAAATTTTACAAGCAACTCCTGCTTAATGCCTGCATAAATCTGATCATGGAAATTCTGTTTAATCTGAGGTTCATAAACTTCATAGATCGCATTATAAACATCATCTTCATGCTCCTGCTTCTGAGGATCCTTTGCAATCATCGGCTTGTCATCATCTGATTCCTTACCGGAGTTCATGATGTAGGACATATCAAATGTATTGTTATGGGCCAACCAGTCATTCAGAACAAGCAGCTTCTGTGCCTTTGTCTGTGCACCTGATGCTGTAACTGCAGCAAGAGCTTCATCTCTTGCATTTGTTACATCTGGACCATAATACTTAATACCTAACTTATCACCATATGTGAAAGTAAAGATCATACCTGTCAGGTCATCGTAGCTCACCTTGCCATCTCTGATATCCTGAACAGATTTGCCGTCTAAGGCAAGCATCTGACCAAGGATACCAAGACCATCTGTATCATCGTTGAAATCCAGAAAGAATGGATTCTGAACACCGAGTACATTAGCATTGGCTGACCACTGATTCAGATACTGCTGATACATACCAACAACTGTATTAATCTGGTCTTCTGTCAGCTGCTTGGTTTCAGCCTGTTCATCTGCTTCATACAGGTCTGCTGTGCTGATATTAGATTCATTGGATTCTGTGCCGGCTTCTCCGCCAACCATTTCGAGATCCCCCAATGCTTCACGCAGGCTCTGGATTGCAGGATCTTCTTCATCAATCTCCACGTCCTTTGTCAACTGTTCTGCAACAGCTGCATTGGCACCCTCGAACTGGATGACTGGTGTCTGTATTGTAATACCTGAAATAGTTACTTTATTTTCATCATTATCTGTCTGGGCCACAGCATCATTATCTGTGTTTGAAGAATCAGTAGTTGCTTCTGTTGCATCATCTTCTGTCACAGAATCTTCTGTTGCTGGATCTTCTGCCTCATTTGTATTGGTGTTATCCTGCACGGCTTCTGTAGTATTTTCCTGCACTGCTGGTGTTTCTTCATGTGCAGGCTCTGCAAAAACTGTTGAAGGCACTACACTGAATACCATTATAGTAGAGAGGAATAAACTCAAAAGCATTTTACTTCTCTTTTTCATAATGTCTACCCTTCCTTTCGTGTTTGTATTAGATAATTCATATTATGTTTTTTGTTTGCCCCCACCTCATTTCCATTGTATTTTATTTATACTCCACCCTCTATTATATGCTACTGTAATTCGTATTTTGCATATATTTTTGCATATAATATAGTAATTAGGTATTTACTTTAATATATCACTGCTAACTGTTTTGTTCAAGACATACTGACGTTTTTTAGCACAAAAACACATCGAAAAGTCTGGTTTTCAGGTTTCTGGCATGTATAAACGTAATAAAGAAATTCCCCCGTATCTTATGATTTGTTAAAATACGGGGAATCATCAAGTTTTTTCTTACTTATTTATATAGAATTTACATATTGATGCGACAGAGGAGTCTTTTTTAGTTCAGTTCCTCAAGAATTGCTGCTGTGAGTTCTTTTCTGTTTGTCTTGAAGTGGAAATACGGTCTTTCCTTGATTACGCGGATGTCTACCGGATATTCATATTCTTCCAGTGCATCTGCAAGACCTGCTTTTACTTCATCCAGACTCTTTGTTTCATCAAGGATTACAAAGAAATATGGAAGGAAATATCCTTCATGATCCTGATCTGGTACAAAGCAGAAGAATCCATCTTCTACACCAGCTACACGTACTGCTTTTGTCTCCATTCTCATCATGTAAAGTTCTCCGCCACCGAAACGCTTTGTTGTTCCACGTCCAAGAATGTATACAATTCCGTGTTCATTGATGTAAGCTTTATCTCCCGTATGTAACCAGCAGTTCCCATCTGGATGATTGATCAGTGTTCTTTCAGTAAGTTCATCACCTCTCCATCCCGCATAGTGGAGCATCATAGCAGGACCCGTCATACATAATTCTCCGATTTCTCCATAATTCAGTTCTTCCAGATCCTCTGAGAATACTGCCATAGTTGTTGCCGGCATTGGCATTCCAACGCATCCGTCTACCAGCGGGAACATCGGATTTGGAAGTGTAAAGTTTGAACATCCTTCACTCTGACCATATCCGGCACTTAAAGTTGCTTTAACATTATGCTTATGGAAGAATGCTTCTACTTCTTGTGTTTTCCTTTCGTTCATTGCTTCAGCTCCGGTTCCGATACTTCTTAGATGAGACATATCGTAATCTTCCGGAATTCTGTCACTCTTCATAAGCATTTCACAGAACATTGGAATCAGTGCCCAGAAGTTTGGCTTCTGCTCCATAAATGCGATATCAATATCTTCCAGCGGACAGAATGGATCAAGTACCATAATCAGTCCTGCTGACAATGGGAAGATTGCCATTGATACAGTTACTGCAATCAGTGCAGGTGGTAAGATTGGCAGCCACCATTTTTCCGGTACATCTGACGGCGGAATAAAGATGGACATCTGGAATGCAGTTGCTACTATATTAGAAGAAGAATGAATAACTAATTTAGAGATTCCTGTGGATCCGCTTGTATATGCGCCAAATACTGGTCTGTTCACATCTTCTTGTGCCATATAGTCTTCTGTATAATCTTTCCCAAGTGCCAGGAACTCGTCCCATGTAAGATCTCCTTCTGTTGTCTCTATCGCACCGGTATATCTGGATGCAATTTCTTTTTCAACATAGTCCGGGACAGATTTTCTATCTGCATAATCATATGGAGAAACCTTAATTACACGCTTCATTGGTGTCGTTGCACGGAACAGATCTTCATCTGACTTTGATGTATAATCCATGACAAATGCTGTCTCTGATTTTGATTTTCTGATTGCAAAACATAATTCTTCTGGAATGTCATCTCTGCAGATAATTGCAGCTCCGATTCTTTCTGCTGCGATCAGAAGGATAAAATGTGCCGGAACACTTTGCAGAAATACAGGAATTCTGTTTCCTTCACCAAATCCAAGTATCTTTAAAGATTTTGCTGCTTTATCAACTTCTCCCCAGAATTCTTTCCATGTAATTTTGTTTCCGTAATATTCAAATGCAATTTTATTTTCGTCTGGATTTTTTGCTCTTAAAAACGTTTCAACAGTTATTGTTGGCACTTCAACGTTGCGCAGTGCTTCTGGATAAAACTGTAACCATGGTTTATCAACGCTCGCTTTTCCAGTTAATGTTGCTCCTGTATTTTCCATAATTATTTACTTCCTTTTCCGATTATTTATTTGTTTTATAATGACGATTCGTATTCTATCATGGATATTTTTCCTTTTCAATAGAAGTGGTGAATTTGGCATATTGAATCAAACAAATCAACTAATTCATTTTTTTCAGGATTTCATTCAATAGGAAATTTTTTGTATAAATGTTCTTGTTTTCTTATTTTGTATGCAGTACACTAAAATTATAATAGAAGAGAGGGGCTTTTGATTATTATGAAAGAAAAAAACAGATTCAGTGTTCTGTTAGAGCATCTGACATCTATGGCCAATTTAAAAAATTATGTACTTGCCAAAGCTGTGCAGTATGATGAATCTTATATAAGCAAATGGATTAGTGGAAAATCACTTCCAACAGAAAAAAATCACGAAATTATTTTGCAGAATATCAGCCAGTGTATTGTTGAGGCTCTGACTGATGATAACCGGGACACTTTTTTAGAAGAATATCAAATTTCTGACGTTTCGAATCTTCAGAAAGCGATTTACGATCATCTCGAATCTGAATATACATATGTAAAAGAACTTCAGGTAACAACTGGTTCTAAAGTGGCTACTAAAATTTCATATTATCCGGAACTTACACTGGATCAGTTTATCTTTAAAATGAAACATCCATCACTCCGTAAAGTACAGTCGCTAAATATTTATGCTATGGTAGATATTCTGAATGTAGACACGAATTATCAGCTTTTAATTGCTGAATTTAACAGCATGCACAATGACATAGGACTTGTGCTTCCAGGAGTTCATTTTTCTTTAATGATTGATTTGGAATCGTCTTCAGATAATCCGGTTTATACGGCTGGTTTCCTGATGAATTTGCTTTCAAATCTTTCGAATATTGATTTTAATCTTTATTGCGGAACACAGGCACAGAAAAAAATGGTTTTTGCGATTAAAGATATTTATTCGCTTTCAGGTATGTTAGTTGATCAGAACCATTGTCTTGCTGTTACAACAATTGAAGATTCGTCTCTTTCAACGGAACTTTATTACAAATTAAAATTACTTTGCAGCAAAGAAACATTGCTTATTCGACGGACATCTATTCCTGAAATGATTCGTACTTACGAATATGAGCATTCACTGTTTGCCCGGAATTCTTCTTGTCTGCTTGGACATTTTACAGAACATTTTCTCCCAACTGATTTACATAATGAGCTGCTTGATAAGTATGGCTCTTTTATAGGAAAGACATACAGACCTGTACTTCAAAAAATGCATTCTCTGATATCGCAGATACTTGCTGTTACACCGATAAGAGCACTGATTTATGCTTCTGCATTTACAGATTTTACAGTTACTGGCGAATTGGATTTCTATGGTTATCGAATTCAGCTTTCGCCGGAACAGCGTCTTCATTTTTTTAAGCATATGAAACATCTGCATGAAATTTCAAATGCGCTTCAGATTAAGATTTTGCCGAATGGTTTGCTGTCTGATTACCAGCATATCCCAAGACCGACACTGTTTTTTGCAGATGAGTTTTCTTATTTGCGTTTTAGGAGAAATACACCGTATTACAATATCTGTATTCCGAACAAAATTAGTTTGAATCGAATTTTTTCGGCCTTTTACGATACCGTTTGGGAGTTTGAATCCTGTATTGCACCGGATGCATATCTTACTCATGCAATCCATTCTGTAGAAATTATGCAATCAGATGCTTCAGGTGATGTGCACAATTAAGAGAAGTCAAGTGGGCTGTTGCAAAATAGATGAGTAATCATCTATGGAGCAATAGCTCCATTTTTATGTCCAAAAGCAGAAAACGGACTCCGAAGAGCCCGCAATCCATGGTATAATTAAGTATGACCAAATACATAAAATACCATAAAAATTATACCGAATTCGGCGAGCCTTATCAACTGGTTTTGCCATTAAATTTGGAAGGTCTGGTTCCTGATGATGATTCTGTCCGACTGCTGAGCCACGAATTGGAGGATTTAGATTACAGTTTACTGTATCAGGCGTACTCTACCAAAGGCAGAAATCCGGCAGTGGACCCAAAGACCATGTTCAAGATCCTGACCTATGCTTATTCCCAAAATATTTATTCTTGCAGAAAGATTGAAACCGCTTGTAAACGTGATATTAACTTTATGTAGCTGCTTGCTGGTCAGAAAGCACCGGATCACAGCACGATTGCAAGGTTCCGTACTGGATTTTTGGCAGACACCTGCGAAGCCCTGTTTTATCAGATGGTACGTCGCTTGGAACGAATGGGAAGAAAATATGTTTCTGAAAATACAGGAGGCGGTCACCCTACTGAACCAAGAGTACCTACAGGCTGTCCGTATAAAGAACGATGTTCCCGTGCTAAAGGGAATAAACGTCTGTACATCTCCAAAAGTTTCTTAGAGAAGCGTCAGGAATCCTATGAAAATATCCTGAGTGAAAAGGGGATCTTATACCGGATGAATCGCTCGATATGATGCTGGGATCCTTTCAATTACTACTGGGGATGCCGAAATTTGCTATTCGTGCGACAGCCTCTTTTCTCTTTCAGGCTGCCTGTAACCGTATTTTTTCAGAAACGGTACGGTTTCTGGCATTATTTTCCATATTTTCGCGGCTGGTCGGAAATACCTGCGAGGTAATCGAGACTGCAGTCGTACGTCTTTGCCAGCAGCATCAGCGAGTCCAACGGGATCTCACGAATGCCTTTCTCATACCGGTTGTAGGTGTCCAGATGGCTGAAAATCTTCCGCGCCGGCGTTTCTTCTATTTTTCTGTACATGAATGAACTTCTTTTTCCTGTCCTGCTTCTTCTGCGGCTGCCACACTGAACCGGCCACGGCTGCAGCAGATGATCGTCTTTTTCGTCCGATCAATCGCATCGCTGGTCTCAATTTCTTCTGTCTTCATCGCAAGCGCCCCCGGAATGGCTCCGTGGGAAATCTCTACTGCGTCGCGGATATCCACGATCTGATAGCTCGACGGATCGAGTTCTTTTAATTCTTTTATTGAAATACTGGTACTCATGTAAATTTTCCTTTTCTTTCTTCTTTTGATTTACTTTTTGCGGATGTCTGCCATCGTATTCAACAACAGTTCCCGTTTCCAGAACACCAGGCCTGCACTTGCGAACAGAATCGCATACCGCAGGATCCTGTATGGGAACAGCAGATTGCAGATTACGCTTACTCCAATCAGAAATGCGGAACATGCCAGCAGAAATCCGGCATCCATCAGGTTTTCCTCAATGCCTTCTGCCACCAGAATCCGTTTGCTCACCACATAGTGTCCAACCGAATACAGAATATAGCATGCCAGCGTCGTGTAACCGGCTGCAACATAACCGAAAATACGGATAAAAATAAAGTTCAGCACTACGTTGGCTACCGCTGCCGCCCGTGCCTGAATCGAAAGAGAGCGGTATTTTGAAGTAATGTTCATGAAAGAACTCCCTGCTTTCAAATTATTTGCGAGTTTTTGACGATTCAGAGCCATGCGAAATGGAAGAAAAATTGCGAATCATGGTTACATGAATGAGCTATTTTTGTAGAATTTCATATAGCGAGAAGCAACATCGAGATGCAGCGTAAGCGGAATCAAGATGGGGTTCTGAATCGTTATGTGTATTTTATGATACCAGCTCTTACATAAAGGTTAGTTTTTATCTGTCTGCGGAGTTCTCTTACATTCCAGTTGCATTTCATACACTCTGTTTCGTAAAAAAATCGTTCAAACGCATCATTTAATACCATAATTTCTCGAATATGTGAAAAAGACAAGTTATTAACTAAAACATCTGGATCTGTTACAAATTCGTTCGACACTGTCGAACTTTTTCCAAAATCTGGTAATTTAAATTCGCTCGACACTGTCGAACCAATTTGAGGATATACTTTATAAAATTGTCTACAAGCCTTAAAAAGCGTATAATTCATTCCTTTTTGATCAATTTGCTTTTCCAGATTTTTCAAAAGATGAGAACCATATTCTGCTCTGTCACTGCCATCTTGTTCATATTCAACTATATAGTAACCAATCGCCCAATTACGCAATGTCATGAGCTGATTTACAGCTGATTTACAGCACTTTTTGCTGCTGAACTTGCTTTATCATTTATTTGCTTAATACTATCTGCAAACAGTTCAAATTCCATTGCATTACCTCCAATACATTGTCCTAAGACTATTATAAATTCGCATAGACACAGTATACCACAGCTCCTGTGTCTATGCGATTTCTTTGGCCAACTTGACCAAAAGTTCTCTCATATGTTGACAGCAGGCACCCGTAGCCGTGCTTTTCAGCACGAAGAAAGGCCCTGACTCTCCAAAATCATTATCTGGAAAATCAGAGCCTTCCGGCTTGGAAATAGCCTAGCACGGCTACCCCTACAGTAAACATATGCAATTACTCAAAATACTAATAATTATGGTAAAATACTAAAAAGGCTCACCAGAACACACACAATATTCTCTAGTGAACCTTTTTATTCAATAAGCTCAAATCTAGTTTAGTGCACGCACCGCCCTAGTAAAAACCTCTAACGATTTTTGTTCTATGAAAGGTATTCTACTCTTTCCCAACACTCTTGTCAACCATCTACTGCAAAAAATTTGTATGCTTAGGATTTTTATTCTTCCATCCTCATCACAAAATAGATGACAAATTTCTTCCATTTTTCTATTTCTGGCTTTTTTTGTTGCCGATACCTTCATAACATCGTTATACACAAAAAGTAATGTTACAAAGTCATGAATAACCGGATTTTTCATCATAGCATCCCTGTTATCCAACTCCCGAAATTCAGGTATCTTTCCGAGTATATTTGCCAGCTTTTTTGTTTTACTGAAGACTATTAGGTTTCCTTAGCGTACTTAGAATACAATTATTATGTGCTGCCGCATTTCTTATAAACTTGATAGATTTTAAATAATCAGAATAGTTGAATGATGGATACATTTGGTAATACAATTCGTACAATTCCATAAAATTTCCAAAAGAGAACAATTCAACAATATTCCATACAGCTAATTTCTTCGGCTCTTTATACTCATCCAAATGCTTCTCTGCCAAATCCGAACAAAATGAATATTTATCTGCTTTACTCTGAATATCCGCCTCTGCATTTGGATGGTACTGCAGAAATAGCCTTACTATATTATACCCGTCTTCTTTCGGATTATCACTCAAATCATTCATTAATCGTACTTTTAAGTAATGTTCTACATCTATTAAACTATTATACGCCTACCATCGACACAATACAACAACTGATTGTACCTTGTTTTCTACGTCTCCGTTTTATATATAAACTATGCATTTATGACCAAAGTGATAATGTCAATTCGAAATCACTATTTTCAAGCCAAGCAACTTACTGTTTGCCAAACTTTTTCTATTACTTTTTTCACCATCACATTTACAATTCGTGAATTACTCACCTTTATGAGGTTCTTCATTATTATCCCTTGTAATTTTTGAACTTCCACTGTCATCCTTTGCT
>OHKW01001108.1_pt1 | contig 11841 bp, 4 predicted proteins | sample 1568931 | NCBI WGS metagenome assembly OHKW01 (sample SAMEA3879536, study PRJEB24766) | human gut metagenome | biome: human-associated habitat; feature: feces | place: USA | collected 1985/1987 | reverse complement strand
ATAATGCTATACTATTACTTATATTGACATTAATTATGTCTACTTATTGAATGGGTCATCAGATGGGTACTCACATAGCAAATTGGCCGTGATTTTTATATTCAGCTTACATTTAATTAACTTAACATATATTTGAATCATCAACATAAATACCGCAAATTTATCATACAGAATTAATTTGAATAAGGTTATAATCATTTCTTTCTATTTACTATTCTAAAGCTCAATTTAATAAACTATAATATAATCACCGGTTATCTCTTTGTTTTATAAATATTTAATTGCTATTTCCATCAAATTAAATAATCATATTAATAATAAAGAAATTTTAGAAAGGGGGAAAATTCATGAAGACTGCATTGGACAATTATGAATTAGGCAAGCAGCAAGAAGTTAATGCAGATAATTTTTCATTTGTTATCAGAGATCGATATCGTTTTTTATGTCCGGAATGTCTAGAAAGCGTAACTATGGTCAACGGTAAATCCTCTAAATACTTTAAACATCATAAAAAAACAAAAAGCAGCATAGAATGTGATCGAAGAGTTGAATCACAAGGCACAAAATCTATTCCAGAGCGTGTCGGTCTGCCACTTTTTCTACGTAAAAATAATGATAAATATATGTTATACATGGGTTTTAGACCATTATCAGATTCACTATTGAATCAAACAGAAAATGAAGATGCTTATTTAAAAATCATTAAGAAACACTCAAATCAGTACCAAAAATATTATATTAACCATCAAAATTTTTCGTCTGAAAATATTGTTTATAAGAAAGTTGAATTCCTTGATTCAAATAACTTAGAAATACAATTCAATTCAACGCATTCAAAAGCAATTCAATCAATTTGGTCAAATTATATTGAAACATCCATTACAAATCGAGGTGCTTTATTTCAATGTGGAAATTCCGGTGGAAAAATAATACGAGTCGGTGATTGTATATCCACATTTAAACCTTATCTTTGGGTAAAGCCAAAGTTATATAACATTACCGGTCCTACTTTTGATAATGCATTAAATTTCAAAAAAGTTGGTAATTTTACTATAGAACACAGGGAATTTGATGTTTATGAAGGTAGAATTGAAATTCACTCATCTGAACAGAGTCGTTTTGAAAGAGTTTCTCGGTATCTGCAAGATAAGCTTAAAGTTTTTTTACTTGATAGTGAATCAACTATATCAGCAGTTTGGCCTCCAGTAGTAAGAACGGAAAATGGATATCAATCAAACAAACCAACACACATGTATTTTATTATTCATTCTAATAATGCTATACCAAAGGTGTATTTATATAACAATAATTCAGCTATCCCATATAACATTATTGCCCGAAAAATAGAAGACTCATTTATTGGAAGAACATTCATTTCAACAATTGATCAAATTATCAACGTAGATAGAAGAGTTATATCAAACGGAACCTATTTACGTGCGAAAGAATTAAATCACATTTGCGAATGTAAGTATTCTGAAAACCTCAACGTAGTAAGTGAAACCATCACATCCTCCCCTTGTACTATAACATTTGTCACTAACACAAGTACGGATGTGTATTTCATAGATATAAACAATCATATTAGTAAACAAAAATTTGAGGACGGTCATATTACATTAAATATCGAAAAAAAACACAAATATGTTTATATTTTATGTAGTAATCATTTGATTAAAGTATTTAGTATTACAAATACTAGTTATGATGAATCTCTAACAATTACACAAGATATCGTAAATTTTTTTAAATCATCTTGTAACACAATGGAAGTTGCTCTAACCCCAAAAATAGTAAGCAACATGCAATCATTGGTAGAAAAAGATAGAAGATTAAAAGACATTCTAAATTTGATACTACAAAAAAATAAAATACCATTAAAAGTTGTAAGAAGACTAGAAGGGAAATAAATAATGAACAATAATTATAATGATGAATACTTTTCAATCGTTGCCGCATATAATCAAAATGGAAATCTTTGGTACTATCGTTTAGCTGACATTGATACAGAAAGTGGCAAAATAATTGAAGCAACATACAACACTGATGATGACAGCTATGTATATGAACCAGTTACTTTATACTCAAAAGATCCAAATAAAGTCGAATATAAACCTATTATATTAAAATGGAGATATGATGAATTTGATGAAAGAAAACAGTATACCGAAAAATACGAACTAAAAGGGAAAATCTATGAACTAGCTTTTTTACCAAATGAGATACTCGATCAAGAATATGATGAAAACAGAATACGAAATATTCTTTCAACAGGATTCCACATAAGCAACTATTTAAACAATGAGTTTTTACTTGTCGTTAGTCAAAACAACAATTCTTATACAGCTTTATTGTGCACACAAAAAATGTTCAAGAAAAAAAAGAGGTTAACGAATATGACTCAGATATAAGATGTATTTATTTTGATAAAAATTCTAATGATTTATTAAATTCACAGCCAGTTCTAAACGTTTATAATATCCCCTATGAATCAATAGTATCAAACGAAGCATTATTAGATCATCCTTATAGTAAAAGTATTGATATTGAATATAGATGTTTTTTTGATAGCTTGCAGTTACCGAAAAAACAAGGAACTTTCTTATTAAAAAATGCCGATGATTATACATTGACATTCTTCAAAAAATATCTAAAAGAAATGAAAGATGTGTTATCTTTATCAAATAAAGATAGAACAAAATTTATCAATATTATTCAATCTATAGACAAATCAAAAGAACTAATCGAAGAATTCAAAGAACATACCGGCTATAGTACCGAAGTATTACTAGAAAGCTTCAATAAAAAAGGAGTGGATGTTGTAAACTCAATTAGTAAAGATAATGAAATGTTTACTGTTTTAAAAAATTTTTTAATTTCTGATCAAAAATTTTATGATAGTTGTTTATCGCAGATTAAAATAGAGTGGGAGGATTCTGCTGATTTCAAAGATAAACTAAAAAAGCGAGAAGAAGAAGAACTATCTTTACTAGCAGAAATAGACCAAACCAAAAATGAGTTAAGCTCCTTGAAAGATACAAAAAAACAATTTCTTGTAGAAAAAGAACAATTACTCGAAGAGAAAGAACAAATACTAAGGGAACAAGACCAATTAAACAATAATATCACAGAGCTTAAAGTAGAAAAATCTAACCTTACAGAATCAATAAATAAAGCATTAAATGAATATAAAACTGATATTGTTACTGTAATAAAAAATGTTGCACCTTTAGAATTAGTCAAACAAAGTAATGTAAATGAAATGCCAAAAGGATATATACATCAAAGAAACGAGAACGAGCATTTTTCTCAAAAAGTTAAATTCTACGAAGGTGAAAACATACAAGACTTTTATGAAGATTTAGAAGAAAACATCTCACTATACTATACCAATAATAGAAGTTGTGAAATTACTGCAAGTATATTAGCTTCGATATTATGCAAAAAAGCACTTGTCGTAGATGAGTGTATAGGTGAAACAATAGCGGATTGTATTTCTTATTTGTGCGATAAAAAGCCATGTGATAAATATATTATCCATAAAGCAGATGTTGATGTTTCAAAATTGTGCTGTTCCCTTAAAGAAAACAACAATCAAATCATTTATATAGATGGTATTTTAAATTCATTTAATGAACAATTGATGAAGCAGCTAATTAAACTCTTTCCTGAAAAATTATTTATATACAGTATAGATGAAGAAAACATGAGTAATCTTTCAAGAAATATATGGAAATATGTCACATATATAGAATTAGAAAAAAATTATTCGAATATCGACAATAATTCTGAAATCATAATCTCCAATTACAACTTAAATGATTTAAATTATACTGCGACCACTTCAATAAAAGATAAAAAAATAACTCAAAACCCCATACTAAGCGATTATCAAAAATTAGAAATATCCAAAATGTTCAATTTCTATTCAGATTTCATTAAATCTGAAATAGTACCAACTTTCTGTATTAATCAAATAATATTGAATATGGGAATAAATAGAGAAAAAACGCAGAAAGTAATTTCTGATCTTTATTCTGAAGAAACAATATCAGATAGTATTATCGGTAAAGTAATGGAAGATACACTATGAAAAATGAATTAATAAAACAATTAAGCACAGATTTAAAAATTTCATTTTTTAAATATGAAAGTGAAGAGTCTTTTTATTCACGGTTAATATACAGTGCATTATCAGATTGGATGAAAATGTGCATTTTAGATCGTACTAATGAGAAGCATGTTGACTGTAAAAGCAAATCATATATTCGAATTCGCTGTGAAGAAATATTACAAGATTTCCTTCGAATATTCCCGGAATGTAGAGATTATTTTTATAAAAACAATGACAATAACGAGAACCACCCTATAAATGTTTTACGTAATAAAATGATAGTCAACATGGAACTTATTTACAAAAGCGGAAACATTTATCTACCTAAAGGAATAATCCAATCTATTAATCCAAATTATTCTAGAATTTTAGGTATAGATGGTATGCGAAAAAAAAGCCATGGAATAACCAAGTTAGTTAATAATATAGAAGAGAAAGTTATTGAAAAAATACCATTTGATGATTGTGATGATTTTTATAAAGTGCTTTTCAAAAATATAAAATGGGAACCTTTTAATGATTATTCAATAATTGAAGTATTGGATCCAAATAGTACAATTTCCCCCTACAAAAGTTGGAAAGATGTTTATGTGATGGACGAACATGAAGTATATTTATCAAAAATTGAAATCAACCCAACCCAAAAAGAATATTTTTGGATTAAAAAAGACAATAATAGTATTCTAATTTCTAAAGTTAATGAATATTATGTCTTGTATCAAGAAATAAGACGATTTATCCTATGGCAAAGAAAAAAACATAACTGCCCAATTGCACTTAAATATCAGACAGATGGTAATTATACAGCTATTACATTTTTTGCACAGATACCATTACGAGAGCAAAACATATTAGATACCTATGGATGGCCGAAAGATTATATCCAAAATAAATTTGGCTATATTTTTTCAAACGACATATGGGCAGAAATCAAAAATATGTTAGTAGATTTAAACTTCGAATTGGAGGAGGATTATTATGGAAGAATTTAGTGTCCAGAATACGCATGAAGCATTAAAAAATAAACTATTAGATTATATTACTACGGCTTATTTCGGAAAAAACGATGATCTAAGAGAAATGTGTATTGATGAAATAAAGAAAAAAGGCGTTTTATGGCAAGAACCTTACATTGAAGCAAATACTGCATATAAAAGCATAAATAATGGTATAAGTAATAGTAATTTACCAGAAGATGTAAAAGAAATACTAGCATCTTTAGTAGATTATAAATTAGGTGTCTTCCCTTCTCCATATCAACATCAGATTGAAGCAATAGAATCCTTTTACAAAGGAAATGATTTATTGGTTGCAACAGGTACTGGTTCAGGAAAAACTGAATGTTTCATGTGGCCAATGGTTACAAAATTAATCCGTGAGGCAAAGAATACTCCAAAAACATGGAGCATGCATGGAGTAAGAGCAATTATGCTTTATCCAATGAATGCTTTAGTTACAGATCAAATAGGTCGATTAAGAAAAATGATTGGAGACTCTAAAGGTGATTTTCACCAATTGTTTGACCAAATATGCGATGAAGATAATAGATATCCAACATTTGGTATGTATACAGGTAGGACGCCATATCCAGGAAACCAAACACTTAGTAAAGATTCAGATTTAGCAGATACCTTAGAAAGAGACTTAGTAAATAAATCTTCTGAAATTCAAGAGCAATTATTTAGCTTAGGTAAATTTCCATCAAAACACAACCTTAAGCATTATATTGAAGAATTGCGTAATGGCCGACATGTAACTGATTTTTTTGATGCAGAAATGATAACAAGATTAGAAATGCAAAAAGAATCACCAGATATTTTAATTACAAACTATTCAATGTTGGAATACATGCTAATGAGAACTGTAGAGCAAAACATCTGGAAACAAACAAAAGAATGGTTAAATTCAAGTACTGAAAATAAACTTTTATTTATAATTGATGAAGCTCATATGTACAAAGGAGCATCAGGAGGCGAAGTAGCTCTTCTTATACGCAGATTTCTAAACAAATTAAACATAGATAGAAGCAAAGTTCAATTTATATTGACAACTGCAAGTATGCCATCCAATTCAACCGAAACTATAAATCAATTTTTTTGTGATCTAACTGCTGCAAACAACGCTAATAACTTAAAATATATTACAGGTGTAAAAGATGAATTGAATTTAAATAAAATGATCGAACCCAACCCTCTATTACTGAGTTCTTTTGATATTTCAACATTACATAAACCCACACCTGAAAAACTAAAGGCAGTAAAGCAATTTGCTGAATTAGCAAACTTAGATTATAAAGCTTGCTCTTTTGATAATGAAAAAGACGTTGAGAATTGGTTATACACTAATTTAAGCCATTTCGGTCCTTTGCTAAGAAGACTTGTCGAGGAAATGCAACATCATTTAGTCAGCTATCTAAAGAAGCATTTCCAAATCAATCAATTGAAACAGCTAAGCAAGCTACTAGTGTAGTTCTTGCAATGGCCCCATTTGCTAAAAATAAAAATGGACAAGTACTATTCCCATCTAGATTGCATATGTTATTTAGGGGATTATCTGGAATGTATGCATGCTCAAATCCAAATTGTACTGAAAAGCATATAAATAACAACTTGCCTATAGGAAAAATCTATTTCGGTGTACATGATGATATTTGTAAATGTGGGGGAAGAATATATGAGCTAATTAACGATAGAGCTTGTGGTGCATTATTTTATAAAGGCTATATGGATGAGGATGATTCAGAACAATATATTTGGAATAAAAAGAGTATAGACAACGAATCATTTAAAGAGGTACATTTTTACATTATACCAAAGAATATAAATTATATTCCTCGAGGAAAATCTAAAATTCAAACTGTATGGCTTAATTCTCTTACCGGACGAATAGAAACAAATGATAATCACGCAAGCCAAAAACATTACGTTAACCTTGCATACTCTCAGGAACCATCTAAAGATAATCCAAATATTTTAACATTTAAATCATGTCCAAAATGTAAAAAAACTCATCTTTCATTAACTGACTTCTCAGTTAAAGGAAATGAGCCATTTTATAACATTGTATCTGAACAGTTGCACGTGCAACCGCAAACAATATTTGATAAAAATAAATTAGAAAACAATCCAAACGGTGGTAGAAAAGTACTTCTATTCTCAGATAGTCGGCAAAAAGCAGCAAAGCTTGCAAAAGAATTAACAGAAATCTCCGATGAAGATGCATTACGTACTGCAATTGTAATATCTGCAAAAATTTTAGAAGAGTGGGCTGTAAAAAACGACGAAGAGGCAACAATGAATTTGCTATATACTGTTTTTTTGCAGGTCGCATCAGAAAATAATCTTCGTTTTTTCTATGGTCAAACTGAAGAAAAATTGGCTAAAGATATAAAAGCATTCATAGAGAACAAAGTACGTAAAGAACAAAGAGCTCAACGTCGCGGAAAGAAATATGAATTAGATTACGATAAGCTAAGAAAAGAATTATTTTCTCAAACTCCTGATCTATTCTCAAAATATCTTTTAAAAGATTTGTGTAGTAACTTTAGGTCTCTAAGCGATTTAGGCCTTTGTTGGGTTGAACCATTAGAAAGTGTTTTTGACGATAAATATGATGAACTGACAGAAGATGATAAAGTTGATATAGATTATGAAGATTTTAAAAATCTTTGCATTTCCTGGTTCACTGATGAGTTAACAGATAATTTTGCGTATGATCCTAATATTACATTTGCAACACGGAAAAGCATTTCTAAATATCCAAGATTCGGTATAGAAGCAGATGAAAAAATGGCTTCTAAATATAAAAAGATATTATTAGATCATAAATTATCTGAAAGTGATATCGACAAAATCTATAACGTAATGAAGAGTTTTACCGTGCAAAATAATTCAGATACATATTTCTTAAATCCAGAATTAATCACTTTAAAATATGGAGTTGATAGTACCTGGTATAAATGCCCAATATGTGGAAAAATCAGGCCTGCAACTCTTTGGGGAAAATGCGGATCATGTGGCGAAGGGACTCCAATAAAAATGAGTGATAAAGATTTTGAAACATTAGATTTTTGGAGAAAACCTATTTTAAACACATTATCTAATAGTAACTACGATTCAATGGTTAGAATAAATACTGAAGAGCATACAGCTCAACTTTCCCATAAAGACCAAAAAATGAATACTTGGTCAACAACTGAAGAATATGAAATGAGATTCCAAAATATTGATATAGAGCAAAAGGGACCTGTAGATATATTAAGTTGTACAACTACAATGGAAGTTGGAATTGACATTGGCTCTTTAACAGCAGTTGGGCTAAGAAATATACCTCCAATGAGGGAAAATTATCAACAAAGAGCTGGTAGAGCTGGAAGACGAAGTTCAGCAATATCAACAATTGTTACGTATACAGATAATGGACCTCATGATAGTTATTACTTTTATCATCCAGAAAAAATTATTTCTGGAGAACCTAGTTCACCTGGAATAGATATAAAAAACGATAAACTAATTATTAGGCACATTTCAGTATGCGTATTAACTAATTATTTATTAAATAATGGTACAGATGCTAACGAACTTGGTATTATCACATTTATAAATGATTATTTAAATGATTTCGTAGTTTATTTAAGTAAATGGAATCCAACCTCATCAGAAATAGATATTTTAATTCCAAAAGACAAGCAATGTTTTATAGAGGAATATAAATCACAATTAGAACAACAACTGATAGATCTCAAAAATAAAGTAAATTCTTTTAAAGAAAATTATTATAAAGAGAATGATTATGGAAATAAAGAAGAAAAAAACACTTTAGACATTCTTCTGGAAGAAGGTATTTTTCCAACTTATTCATTCCCTAGAAATGTAGTTGGATTTCAAATAGAAGGAGAATATGGTAAAAAGCTTATTCAACAACCCGATCGTTCTTTAGACATAGCTATCAGTGAATATGCTCCAGGTAAAGTTCTCGTTATTGACAAGAAAACATATAAATCAGGAGGAATATATTCATTCCATTCTAAATTCAGCTCTGAATACGCTGATAATCCAGCTAGACCATACTTTGACAGCAAAGACTATTACAAACCAATATATTATTGTGCAAATAAATCATGCAATTGGGTATCTATTGAAGAACCTCAAAATGGTATATGTCCATTCTGTGGAGAATCAAATATAAAACAGCAAAACCTCCTTAAGCCATGGGGGTTTGGTCCTGTTAACGGAACAAACATTAACGATGCAGAAGCAGATGCTGAAATATCATACGCGGAAGAACCTTGTTATTCTACGCCAATCAAAGATGAAGATATGATAAAATTTCCAAAATACAATTCTCTACGATATGGTAGATTAACCAATCAAACCTTATTGATTATGAATCAGGGACCAGCTGGAAAAGGATTCACAATATGTGGTGATTGTGGAGCTGCAGTTCCGGGAGATAATCCAAAAGAATTAAACAAAATTAAACAACCATATACATATCCTTATGGTAGAGGAAAAGAATGTAAGCATTCCGGAAGAGTATACAATACATTTTTAGGACATCAATTTTTGACTGATATGGTCTTATTTGAAATAAAGATGGACGAAAAATTAATAAACTGTGATTTAAATGGTTTATGGATAGATAGTGCTGCACTATCCTTATCTGAAGCTGTAGCATTAGCCGCAACGCAATTATTAGATATAGATTTTAATGATATAAAATCTGGATATCGAATTCGCCAGACACAGAATCAAGTCTATATTGACATTTACTTATTCGACAGCCTCTCTAGTGGTGCAGGTTACAGTTCTCTATTAACAGATAAAATAGAAAAGTTGTTCAATTTAACAAGAGATATTTTACATTGCCACAACCATTGTGTAACTGCATGTCATGATTGTTTAGAACATTATTGGAATCAAAAAGTACATAGTAAACTTAATCGACACTTTGCTTTGCAACTATTGGACTGGATACAAAGTAATAAATTGGCCAAAGCAATCGATTTTGATAAACAAGTATCAATGATAAAAGGCTTAAAAGAACTTTGCTTTACAGATAATAAATTTGAAATTTCAATTTCAAATGATGAAATATTAATAAAGTCAAACAACAAAGTTAAAGAATTGATAATTTATCCATCAATGTGGAATATTACAGATATGAATAATTCAAAAATATACATATCAGAAAGCCTATTAATTAAAGATCTTCCTTCAGTTTATAAGAAAATAACTAATTTGATGCTATAACATATTAACCTTATATGCCTGCTTTTAATCTTTTTTAGATATAACTATTAATTATTTAGAAAGCACGAAATAACACAAAATATTGCAATATTAACTGTCAATTATCATTTTGTCAACAGTCCGTAAAGACTTCAAATCACACGATCTGAAGTCTTTTATATTATAGATAATTAGTTATTTTCTTTTTGATATTTTTCAATTAAATCTTTAAACCAGTAATAACTCTTTTTAGGAATACGTTTATTATCATTGTCGAAATCTACACGTACTAATCCATAACGTTTTTCATATCCATTTACCCAACTATAAAGATCCATTGAACTCCAAGCATAATAGCCTCTAACATCACAACCATCTTCCATAGCTTTGAACATATAATCAATATAGCCTTGCATCATTTCAATACGAGCATCATCAACAACATATCCATTTTCATCAGCATCTTCATACATTCCATGACCATTTTCTGTAATATAAACTGGAAGATCTCTATATTTGTTTTTAATTTCCATTAAAGTGTTATACATACATCTTGGATAAATTTCTCTACCCCATAGATTTCTCTTTGTATTTGGATCATCTGTAGTTTCATACATATTTTTAATACGGATGCCTTCTTTCATTTTTGAACGAGCACCTTTATTGTTATGGAACACTTCAGTTTCACCTTCACTATAATCAGTCACATAGAATCTGTTGTATACATTCATACCCATGAAGTCTACAAGACCATTTTTAAATGTTAATGCATCTTCAAATTTAATAAATGAAGGATCTACATTCATTTCGTATAAGAATGGAATAAATGCTCCTGGAAGTTCACCTTTTAAAGCTGTATTTAGAATAATTCCGTTATAGAACATATCTGCTCTCAAATATACTTTTTCTGGTTCTTTACAATCCGGTGCAACTTCAACATTACTACTATCGTGTACAATACCAATTTTTCCATCAAGATTCATCTCACGATATACTGCTATAGCTTTAGCACTAGCAACTGCTTCATTATAAACAACATTGAAATAGCGTTGGAAATCTTGTTTATGATTTGGAGGATAATTTCCTACTACATTTGAACAATACGCATAATATTTTGGTTCATTGATAGTTACCCATAATTTAACTCTATCTCCAAATGCTTTAAAACATACTTTTGCATATTCAACAAACGCATCAATAGTATCTCTGTTCGCAAATCCATCTTCTTTAGCAATCGTTTCTGGTAAATCATAGTGGAATAATGTCACATTCGGTTCAATATTCTTTTCTAAACAATAATCAATTACACGATTATAAAAATCAATTCCACCTTGATTCACTTCACCTCTACCATTAGGCATAATTCTTGACCAGCTAATTGAAAATCTAAATGTATTTTGATTTCCTTCAGCCATCATATCAATATCTTCTTTATAACGATGATAAAAATCAGCACATACTGTTAAATCAGATGTCCCTTCTGGTACTTTTTTGATA
>OHKW01001104.1_pt1 | contig 11903 bp, 10 predicted proteins | sample 1568931 | NCBI WGS metagenome assembly OHKW01 (sample SAMEA3879536, study PRJEB24766) | human gut metagenome | biome: human-associated habitat; feature: feces | place: USA | collected 1985/1987 | reverse complement strand
GCTATTGCAATTATTAGAAGACATAAGGAAAACTAATAATATAACCAATGCCGATCTATGCAACAAATTCGCGGATGAAATATATTTGCCTAAAATCGTTTTGAAAAAAGCAGATATACCACTATCGTTACGCTCACAGTTTATCGATTTAAGATAATTATAATAGCGCCATCTGTCTACATGCTAATCGTTCTAACGACTTTTCGTAATACTCTTGTTCTATTTCAAATCCAATATAATTACGCTTGTTATTAATACAAGCCAAGGCTGTTGAACCTCCACCCATAAATGGATCTAAAACAATATCGTCCTCATCACTGCTTGCAAGAATTAGTCTTGCAAGCAGTTTTTGTGGTTTTTGGGTAGGATGGATGCGGTCTTTTTCTTCATAAAAATTCACGTCATCCCATACATCTGTTAACCCCATTTGTGCATGATATGTTTGACTAATCTTATCGTATGGAATGTTAAATTCAAGAATTGTTTGCAATTTGTCCCACAATTCTTCAGTGGGTAATTGCTCGCAAACATTTTTGCCTGTATAAATACTCCACATACCGCCACCGTTTGATTTGACACCCAACATCTCATTGATTTGTTTTGCGGAATAACCTAATTCTTTTTGCCTTTGCTTTAAAAAGGATTTTGCAAAAGGTTTGGGATCTTTACATAAAAATAAAATACTTTCGGTCACATTAGGGAACATTCGATAATTTTTAGTTGCTCGCCCAGATACAGCTTGCATGCCTTTATTTAATACTATTTGTTGTCTAAGTTCAAAACCATACTTTTCTAAAATAGGCAACAATCTACTTAACATTCTAAAATAACCAAACAAATAGAAACTACCGCCCATTCTTAAAACACGGGCAGCTTCTGCAATCCATTTTTCTGACCATTCAAGATAGTCTTCTTCTGTTCTCCAAAGATAATCCCATTTTTCGCCGATAACCTTAAAATATGGTGGATCCGCGATGATAAGGTCTATAGACGCCTCATCTATCATTTGATTCATTCCGGCGACGCAATCTATATTATAAATAATGTTTGTATCCATTTTTTTACCTTCTCTTTATTTATCGAACCTGATCTCCATTAGCTAAAACAAAATACTGTTCATATTTCACATTGAGCACATTAGCAATTTGATTTAGCTCATCTTGTGTAACCGTATTTCTCTTAAGTTTAACACTGAAATTTTGTGGTGTTTGATTTATTCTTCTTGCCAATTCTGACAAACTTACGCCAGAACGCACACAAAGAACTCGTATCTGTTCAGAAGTAGTCATAATAAGCCTCCATACAACTATTATCACAGTTGACATTATAAATCGTTTGATTGATAATATCAACTGTTTCTTTGAGAAACGAGGGTGGCAAACTCGTTAAGTTAAGTTGATATGCAAAAACGAGGGAGACCTGAACTCAAGTCTGACAATGAAACAAAAAGAAACCTTTGAAAAATTCAAGGACTGCACAAGTGAACTGTCCTGCATCACTGAGTGTGAAGCGTTCAGTTCAGGATTTATCTTGGCCACTCGCATCATGGCGGAAGTGATGCAAGGCTTGGAGGAGGCCGAGAATATGCTACAAACCACAGTAATTTCTAAATTATAAAACAACTCATAAAAATCAAAAATCCGAACGTATCACCATTGATGATAATGTTCGGATTTTTTGACTTGTGGTGGACTTGATAAGTCCAAATCCGAAATAGTAGCGGTATTATTTTCGCCGCTGTAATTGTAGGTTATGACAATCTTATCATCATAGACGAAAACGGCGTGAACAAAGGTATCAATAAGCTGCTGGCGGTATTTTTCGCTTGTTATGTCGCCGTCCTTAAAGCTGGAAATCCAATAAATAATTTGTTCCCTGCTGATGATCCGCCGCGCAATGCTTTCTTTTGCAATCTCTATTTCAACATTGCGCTTTTCGTCCTCTAATTCGGTCAAGCGGGTTTTCGTGCTTTCGGTTATGATCCCCTTTTCAATCGCGGTCATAATGTTTTTGATAGAAACTTGAATTTCAGCAAGGGAGTTTTCCAAATAAAGCATTGTCCCGCTTTCGGCGGCTTCCGCCTTCTGCAATTCAACAAGCCGATCCGCGATCTTCTCTATAACATCGTCTTTCAGAATGTCCGTAACGGTACGCTGGATCACTAAATCTTCGATCCAGTCTTTTTTCACGTTACTTTTGTCGCAGGCCTTTTCACGCTTCTTCTTGACGCAGGCATAGTAATAATACTTCTTGCCCGTCTTGCTTGTGCCGCTTTCTCCAACCATAGCGGAGCGGCATTTACCGCAAAACAGCTTTGTTGAAAGCAAATAGTTTATTTCCGCCTTCGCTCTTGCGGGGGCTTTTTTGTTTTGCTCCATACGCAACGCCACCATTTCAAATAATTCTTTGTCGATGATCGCCGGAATGCCGCCGACGATCTCCCCATACTTTGTTTTGTAAATGCCTATGTACTTCTTGTTCGTCAAGATAGTATGCAGGCTATTTTTGTTGAACGCGCCGCCGCGAGCCGTTTTCACGCCGCGAGCGTTGAGAATATCGCATATCTCTTTTACGGTCTTGCCGCTGCTGTACAGCTTGAAAATATCAACGACAACGGGCGCGGTTGTTTCGTCAATCTCAAAATAGCAATCGGAATTGACCTTGTACCCTAATACGCGCTGACCGCCCAGCGCCTTACCCTTCAAGGCGTTTTCTCTCATGCCGCGCGTGATCTTCTGCGACAATTCAACGCTGTAATATTCCGCCATGCCTTCAAGCAGGCTTTCCATGATGATACTTTCCGGCGATCCGTTCAAATTCTCCATAGCGGAAAGAACCTTCACGCCGTTTTTCTTCAAGCGGGCTTTATAAATTGCGCTGTCGTAGCGGTTGCGGGTGAAGCGGTCGAGGCGGTACACAATGACGGCTTGAAACTGACGCTTTGCGCTGTCCTCTATCATCTTTTGAAAGGCGGGGCGGTTGTCCGTCTTGCCGCTGATAGCGCGGTCGATATAGGTATCAATTACGGCTATATCATTCGCTTTCGCAAACGCGTAACATTCCCGTAATTGTCCTTCTATGCTTTGTTCTGTCTGACGATCGGAGGAATAGCGGGCGTATATGACCGCGTTTAATGCTTCCGGCATTATTATTCCCCCTTCTGCCCATCTTCCCAACGCTTTATCCCTTGCACAAGTCCGGTATAAAAAGCCTTTTGTTCAGCTTCGGACAATTTAGAAACATTGTTAAACAATTCGTTCATCTGTTCAAGTAAAAGAGAAGAATTGCTTTCGCTGTTCACTTGCTCTTGGATTTTAGCTTGCAGATGTTTTCCAAATTGCGAAGCGTCATTTGAAAAATATCTTAAAAGCATACTTTCTATTGGCGTTCTACTTGTGGCGGGCTTTTCTTCGATCGCTTCAAGGTCGTTAAGGTTGTACTTTAACATGAAAAGCAATTCTTCAAGCGGTATTCCGGTAGCGTCAGACAGCTTGACAAACGTATCAAGGCTAATTGTCACGGGCTTACCCGTGCGCGGATCATAGCCTTTTTCGATACTGTCCAAATGCGTATGACTTATTCCGATTTTTTTAGCGTAATCACGAAGCGAAAGATCGCCACGCGCTTTCCGTATTGCCTTGCCTAATGCATTGTTATCCATACACAACACCGCCTTTTATCATATTGTAAACTACACACTACAATAAATCAAGACAAGCACAGAAAATTTACAAAATAATTTTGTTGTGTGCGCTTGACAAAACGCGCTTTGTTGTGTATGCTTTACATATAGGAGGTGGACGGCGTGTTAAACAGGGTAAAAGAGTACCGCAAGAAAAGAGGAATGACACAAGCGCAGCTTGCGGAGCGGGCTAATATTTGCAGGCCGTATCTTTCAGCGATTGAGAGCGGAAAGCAAACAAGAATTTCAAACGTTGTCATGTTTCAAATTGCCCGCGCTCTTCAAGAGCCGATCGACAATATTTTTTTTAGCAACTATGTTGTGTGCGCACAACAAGTAAAGGAGGCCTAACACATGAGCGGGATAACGGTACAGCTTGACACAATGCCCGCGCCCGTCATGGCGGCGCATTGTCGGGGCTTGTTTGAAGCGATCGGAAGTTTCTTCGATGATCCGGACAATCAAGCGAAGTTCGAGGCATGGCACAAGAAGAAATACGGCTGCTTGCCGAAAGAAACTTCATACGGCAGGCCGTCAGAGGCGAAAGGAGCGTAAACAATGAGTAAGCGGAAAAAGAAGCGCGGCGGCGGTCGTTCCACGTATGAGGGTTACGAAACGGAGGTATGGGGATCAAGCCCGATACAGATAGCCGCGATTGAAAAGGAATACCGGAGCATTGAAGAAGAAAGCTTCCAAATGGGCGCAGAGGATCGGGAGCAGAACCGCCGAAAGCTGGACTATTACGAATTTGCGTTAGACTTTGCCGCCCTTCCGTTGCCGCGCGGGATCATTACGGAGATCGCACGGGCGAATTATGCGACATATCTTGACGCATACAAGGGCAAGGCATTCAAGGCGGGAACCGTAGGTGGTGTTGCGGAAAAGACAGCATTTGGATATGTGTATAATTACTTCAAGGATCACTCCAAGGAGGATCTCATGGCGGAGGCCAAGGCGTCCGGAATGGATGAGAAGGCCGCGAAGAAGTACGCTGAGGAGAATGCAACGGTCACAAAGAGAAGATGCGAGATGGAGCGTCTGGCCCTGGGATGTACCGGTGTCAGGAGAACCACGGGGCAGCATCCGGGTGGTATGATAGTTCTTCCGAGACATGAGGAGATATATTCATTTACACCTATACAGCACCCGGCAAATGATGTGACGTCGGATATTATCACATCGCACTTTGAGTACCATTCAATCGATCATAACTTGTTAAAGCTTGACATACTTGGTCATGATGATCCTACCATGATCCGTATGCTGCAGGATCTGACGGGCGTAGATCCGACGCAGATTCCACTGGATGATAAGGCTGTCATGTCGCTGTTTCAGGATACTTCCGCACTTGGCATCACGCCGGACGATCTGGTGAACTGCCAGCTGGGGGCATTGGGTATCCCGGAGTTTGGTACAGACTTTGCCATGGGCATGTTAATTGATACACAGCCAAAAGAATTTTCGGATCTGGTGCGTATTGCAGGGCTGTCCCATGGTACGGATGTATGGCTTGGCAATGCACAGACGCTGATCCAGGAAAAGAAAGCAACGATTTCTACCGCCATCTGTACACGAGATGATATCATGATCTATCTGATTGGCATGGGACTGGATTCCGAGGAATCGTTTAAGATTATGGAGAATGTCCGGAAGGGAATTGTGGCAAAAGGAAAATGCGACAAATGGCCGGAATGGAAGCAGGATATGATCGATCACAATGTACCGGACTGGTATATCTGGTCCTGTGAGAAGATTAAGTACATGTTCCCGAAAGCCCATGCAGCCGCGTATGTTATGATGGCATGGCGCATTGCCTACTGTAAAGTGTTTTATCCGCTGGCTTACTATGCAGCATATTTTTCTATCCGTGCGACAGCTTTCAGTTATGAGCTGATGTGTCAGGGAAAAGAAAAACTGGAAGGATATATGCATGAGTACGAAAAGCGCAAGGACGAGCTCTCCAAAAAAGAGCAGGATACCTACAAAGATATGCGTCTGGTACAGGAAATGTATGCCAGAGGATTTGAATTTCTTCCGCTGGATATCTATAAGTCAGAACCGCATCATTTTCAGATTGTGGATGGAAAACTGCTGCCGGCGCTCAATACGATTGACGGACTTGGCGATAATGCGGCAGTTGCGATTGCAGAAGCGGCAAAAGACGGAATTTTTCTTTCCAAGGATGATTTTAGGGAACGGACAAAAGTATCAAAGACAACAATAGAACTGATGAGTGATCTGGGATTGTTTGGCGATATGCCGGAATCCAATCAGCTTTCCCTGTTTGATTTTGGCGCGTAATGTTATGGAAGTTTTGAAAAACAAAAGAGGAGGAACCGCATGTTTGGGTTCCTCCTCTTTTACAGTCTTATACATTTATTTTTTGATAACGCCGGGATGGAAAGCGGTGAGTGTTCCCGGATGATCGGTCGGTGTACAGAACATTTCTTTTGTCTTAAAATCGGTAAAATAGATGTAACTGGAAGTGACGTTGATATTGGAGTAATTGCCCTGTGCCAGTTCCTGATATCCACTGCCGTCATTTTTGATCATACAAAGGGCCGGATGGTCTTCGGAATAGCGCTGATAAAAAATACTGCTTCCGTATACATTGTAGAGATCCAGACTGTCCTTGGTAAGTGTAACCGGATGACCGGATTTCATATTGGTATGTACCAGGGCGTTGTTCTGATCCACATCCATATAATAAACATTGTCGTCACTGGTTACGATCGGTTTAAAAGAATTACATTCGTAGACTTTGCTTAAGCTGTCACTGGCGGTATCCAGCTGATAGATGGCGCCATCACTTTCCGTTCCGCTGGTATAAATATACTGACCCAGCGTGCTGCATGTAAAAATGTAAGGCGAATATACTTTTTTACGTCCTTCGCCATCGATTCCGATCTTGTAAAGCGTTGTAGCATCCTTGTCATCATAGTGCAGATAATAAATGTAGTTTCCGACAAGCGAGGCATACAGGCAGGGATCTTTGTCTAAAATTTTAGTGTTTTCTCCATTCTGGTCAATTCTGCACAGACTGTTTCTTGCGTAGGAGAAGAAATCAAATCCGGTTCCATTATTTTCATTATTGCGTACATAGTATACATAATGGTCATCGGCGTTGATATACATGACACGGTCATAACTGAGTTTTTTCAGATGATTGCCGTTTGTATCCATGGAATACAGCCGGTAATCGTCATCCGGATTGGCAAAATAAACGGTTCCGTTTTTCTCACAAAACAAGCCGGCATTGTAAAGGTTTCCGGCAGTATTTCCGTTGACATAGCTTGTGTTGTATTTGATCTTACTTTTCTGATGGCTGTAAAATCCCAGTCCTGCAAATACTACGACCAGAACAGCAATTATAATTATGGGCAAACGTTTTTTCATAATATCGAGTCCTCCTTGGTAAGTTGTATCTTGCCTTTTATACCTTTGTGTTATAAAATTTTATCATAAATCATGAAGGAGCGCTATATGAAAGATTTACTAGATATCCGAAAAGATATTGATAAAATTGACGAACAGATCGTAAAACTCTATGAGGAACGGATGAAACTGACCTCGGATGTGGCTGAATACAAAATAAATACCGGGAAGCAGATTTTTGACAAGGAGAGAGAGGAATCCAAGCTGGCAACGCTGCAGAAAAAAGCGGAAAGTGATTTTACCAGACACGGAATCCGTGAACTTTTTGAGCAGATCATGGCGATGAGCCGTAAGAAACAGTATAAACTGCTGACGGAGCATGGAATTATGCCTCCGCAGGAGTTTGAGCCGATTCACACGCTGGATTATTCCAATGCAAGGATTGTTTTTCAGGGACTCGAAGGTGCCTACAGCCAGCTTGCCATGGAACAGTTTTTTGGAGAAAACTGCAATAATTTCCATGTGGAGAGCTGGAAAGATGCCATGGAGGCCATTAAGAACGGGGAAGCGGATTATGCGGTACTCCCGATCGAGAATTCTTCGGCAGGAATTGTCTCGGAAAATTATGATCTTCTGGTGGAATATGATAATTATATTGTCGGGGAGCAGATCATCCGTATTGATCATGCACTTTTAGGACTGGAAGATGCGGATGAGAGAGATATCCGTACCGTGTATTCGCACAAACAGTCACTGATGCAGTGCAGTGAATTTCTGGACAGTCATGCGGACTGGGAAAAATTCAGTGTCAGCAATAATGCCGTTGCAGCCAAGAAGGTCAAAGAGGATGGGGAGATTTCCCAGGCGGCGATTGCCAGTGCAAAAAATGCCCAGATTTATGGGTTGAAAGTATTACGCAATTCCATTCAGAATAATAAAAATAATTCGACCCGGTTTATTGTTGTGACAGGGAAAAAAGTATATACCGATCAGGCAGACCGGATCAGCATCTGTTTTGAGATCAATCACGAAAGCGGTGCTTTATATCATGCACTGTCGCATTTTATTTATAATGGACTGAATATGACAAATATCCAGTCACGTCCGTTACAGAATAAAAACTGGGAATATCGTTTCTTTGTTGATTTTGAGGGAAGATTTGAGGATCATGCAGTGCAGAATGCGCTGCGCGGACTTCGGGACGAAACAATTGCATTCCGGATTCTTGGTACGTATTAGTCAGAATTGGTGAAAGAAGGTGGGCGTATGGCAATTCACACATTTGCAGCAATTTATATTGGCACATACGATGTGAGCCTGAAGGTATTTGAGTTTACAAACAGAAAAAAGTTTCATGAGGTGGATCACATCCGGTCCCGGCAGGAACTGGGAAAAGGCACTTATGGCACAGGGACAATCGGATATGAGCAGGTGGAAGAACTTTGTGAAACACTGGCGCAGTTTAAAGAGATTATGGAAAGCTACAAGGTAGACAGTTATGAAGTCTGTGCAGCAGCCGCACTCCGGGATACCACAAATGAGATATTTGTCCTTGACCAGATTTATCTTAGAACCGGATTCCGGGTAAAGGTGTTAAGCAACTCGGAACACCGTTTTATCAGTTATAAAGCGGTGGCTGGCAGTCCGGTGTTTGAGGAGATGATAAAGACGAGTGCAGCAGTCGTGGATGTCGGCGGGGCGAGTGTGCAGATCACATTATTCCGTGACGGGAAAATGATCACGACACAACACATGGAAACAGGCATTATGCGCCTGCGGAATCTGCTTGGAGACCGCGGATACTCCCTGAAAATGTATGAAAACCAGATTGAGGAATATGTCAATAAAAAACTCGAGGGATTTCGCTCCATGTACATGAATACGCCGGTGGATTATCTGATCCTGATCAGTGACTATGCCGGCGGCCTGGTCAAAAAAATTGAGGAAAAAGGCGGAAAAAGCCGGCAGGTAAAGCTGGATAAATTCTCTAAATTTATCGATAAACTGCTCAAAAAAACGCTGGAGGAGATCACAGCGGAATTAAATCTTTCAGATGAGAGGGAACCGCTGATCATTCCGGCACTTGTGCTGTATAAGATGATGGCACAGAATGTGAATCCAAAAGAGGTATGGGTGCCGGGAGCAAACATTCAGGATGGTATGGCATTTGATTATGCACAGCACAATAAATTGCTGGCATCGACACATGATTTTGATGCGGATGTCATTTCGGCGGCCACATTTTTATCGGAGCATTACCACAGTTTTTCTCCACACATTCAGACACTTTCCAAGCTATCCATTAAGATTTTTGATGCGATGAAACAGGAACACGGACTTGGAAAGCGGGCGCGTCTGCTGCTTCAGGTGGCTACAATCCTGCATGACTGTGGAAAGTATGTCAGCTTTGCGGAAGCATCGGAGAGCACGTATCATATTATCATGTCTTCGGAGATTATCGGACTGACCCATCAGGAGCGGGAGATTGTTGCACAGATCGTGCGCTACAATACTCTTCCGCTGGATCCGTATGAGGAAGTCGCCGATGTGCTGAGTCAGGAAGAATATCTTTGCGTGGCAAAACTTTCGGCAATTCTTCGTGTGGCAAATGCATTGGATCAGAGCCACAAACAGAAATTTAAAAATATCCGGATCGCGGTAAGGGAGAGAAAACTCGTGATTACGGTCGAGGCATTTGAGGATATTGCGCTGGAACAGGCATTGTTTGACGCAAAGACCTCTTATTTTGAAAATGTATACAGCATGAAACCTGTTTTAAAAGAGAAGCGTATTTATAACTATTAGATCGGAGGGCTTTTATGGACACAAAAATAGATTTTAAAGATCCGGCATATTATGAAAACCGTGAACTCAGCTGGATTAAGTTTGACCAGCGTGTATTAAGTGAAGCAAGGGATAAATCCATTCCGCTTTTGGAGCGGTTGAAATTTGTCAGTATTACCTCTTCCAATCTGGATGAATTTTTCATGGTAAGGGTGGCATCCTTAAAGGATATGGTACATGCAAAATATAAAAAGCGTGATATCGCCGGAATGACCGCAACGGAGCAGCTTTCCGCCATCAATAAACAGGCAAGGGAGCTGGTCAATATCCAGTACAGTACATTCAGCCGTTCCCTGATGCCGCTTCTGCACAAAGAAGGGATTTATCTTCTGGATGCGCATGAAGATCTGAGTGAGGAACAGGCGCGTTTTGTGGATCGCTATTTTATGGAAAATGTATATCCGGTACTTACTCCGATGGCTGTGGATGCATCGCGTCCGTTCCCGCTGATCCGCAATAAAACATTGAATATTGCAGCACTTCTGACCGGAAAGAAAACGGAGGATGAGACCGTGTTTGCGACCGTGCAGGTGCCAAGTGTTCTGCCGCGTCTGGTACAGATTCCAAGCGAAGGGGAGACAAAATCGTTTATTCTCCTCGAGCAGATCATAGAACGCAACATCGGCATATTGTTTTCCAATTACAAGGTATTGTGTGCATATCCGTACCGGATCATGCGAAACGCAGATCTGACAATTGATGAGGATGAGGCATCAGATTTGCTGAAAGAGATTGAAAACAAATTAAAGATGCGTCAGTGGGGAGAAGTTATCCGTCTGGAAATTGAAGAGAAGGTAGACAAAAAGCTTCTGAAATTTTTAAAGACCGAGCTGAAAGTATCGGATGAGGATATTTTTCAGATTGCAGGACCGATTGATCTGACTTTTTTAATGAAAATGTATGGGATTGACGGATATGACCATCTCCGCTATAAACCGTATACGCCGCAGCAGGTGCCGGAAATTACACCGGGAAGTGACATTTTTGCCGCAATCCGCAAAGGGGATATTTTTCTGCATCATCCATACGAAACCTTTGATCCGGTTGTGGATTTCATCCGGCAGGCATCCAAAGATCCGGATGTCCTGGCGATTAAACAGACACTGTATCGTGTCAGCGGAAATTCCCCGATTATCAGCAGTCTGGCACAGGCAGCGGAAAACGGCAAGCAGGTGTCGGTTCTGGTTGAGCTGAAAGCCCGTTTCGATGAGGAGCACAACATTGTATGGGCGAAAAAACTGGAACAGGCAGGCTGTCATGTGATCTATGGTCTCGTTGGCCTTAAAACACACAGCAAGATCGCACTGGTGGTCCGCCGGGAAGAGGACGGAATCCGCCGCTATGTTCATCTGGGAACCGGAAACTATAACGACTCTACCGCCAAACTCTACACCGATATGGGTATGTTTACAAGCAAAACCCGCTATGGGGAAGACGCCACGGCAGTCTTTAATATGCTCTCCGGTTATTCCGAACCGCTTGTATGGAATAAATTATCCTTAGCTCCTCTGTGGCTGCGCGGCAAGTTCTTGTCTTTAATTGAGCGTGAGAAAGAACATGCCAAGAACGGTCGCCCGGCAAGAATTATCGCAAAGATGAATTCCTTGTGTGATCCGGGAATTATTGAAGCACTCTATGATGCCAGCGAGGCAGGCGTGGAAATTGATTTGATTGTACGCGTCATCTGCTGTCTGCGTGCCGGAATCAAAGGCTTAAGTGAACATATCCGTGTGCGCTCCATCGTTGGTACCTTTTTGGAACATTCCCGCATTTTCTACTTTGAGAACAATGGAAATGCCGAATATTATATGGGAAGTGCCGACTGGATGCCAAGAAACTTAGACAAACGTGTAGAAATCTTATTCCCGGTTGAAGATCCTATATTGCAGGAAGAGATTTACCACATTTTACACATACAGCTCTCGGATACAAAAAAAGCCCACCTTCTCATGCCGGATGGACACTACGTGAAGGTAGACCAGCGAGGAAAAACTCCTCTGAA
>OHKW01001074.1_pt1 | contig 12268 bp, 10 predicted proteins | sample 1568931 | NCBI WGS metagenome assembly OHKW01 (sample SAMEA3879536, study PRJEB24766) | human gut metagenome | biome: human-associated habitat; feature: feces | place: USA | collected 1985/1987 | reverse complement strand
GGTATTCCTTATGGATGAGCCTTTATCCAACCTGGATGCAAAACTTCGTGTACAGATGAGATCTGAGATCGCTTCTTTACATAACAGATTAGGTGCTACGATCATCTATGTAACACATGATCAGACAGAGGCTATGACACTTGGAACCAGAATCGTTGTATTAAAAGATGGTGTAATCATGCAGGTTGATTCTCCACAGAAATTATACAATGAGCCAAATAACTTATTCGTAGCCGGATTCATCGGATCTCCACAGATGAACTTCATCGATGCAAAGTGCACCATTCAGGGAGATAAAGCTACATTAACATTCGGTGATTACTCTGTGGTTCTTCCGGATTACAAGGCAAAGAAGCTTGAAGAGGGCGGATACAACGGAAAGACAGTTGTATTAGGTATCAGACCAGAGGATATCTCTGATGATCCTGAAATGATCCAGAAGAATGGTGACTGTGTCATCGAGTCTGATGTAACAGGATACGAGTTACTTGGTGCAGAAGTATTACTGTACTACTCTGTAGCCGGTGCAAACATGACAGCAAGAGTTGATTCTGATACACCTGCCCGTTATGGCGATCATATCAAGCTTGCATTTGATCCGCATAAGATTCATGTATTCGATAAGGAAACAGAATTGACAATTACCAACTAGTCCGTTAAAATTATATAGTTGTAAATCTTGAACCCGGGTGTTAGTATTTACACCCGGGTTCTTTCGAACGTAAATAATAGGAGAGTATATGCTTTCAAATCAGAAATTACAGAATTCATTAAACGAAATTAAAGAGATCAGCCACATGGATACGGCATTGTTTACTGCAAAGGGGAAGCTGGTAGCACATACGGAGGAGATGCCGTTGCCGGAGGCATTAGAACAGCAGGTGGTCGTTGATTTCGCAGAATCGCTTGCTGAAAAACAGACGTATCAGGATTATCATCTGTATAAAGTGATGGTAGAAGGTGAAACGGAATATATTTTAGTCTGTCTGGTGAAAGAAGAGTCATTTCTTGTATGCGCACAGATGGCAGTCTGCCAGATCCGGAATCTGGTTATGAGTTTTGCAGAGCAGTTCGACCGCAATAATTTTATGCAGAATATCATTCTTGGTAATATGCTGATTGTGGATATTTACGGAAAAGCAAAAAAGCACCACATTCAGGAAGTACCGCGGGTAGTTTTTGTGATTGATACCGGAAGTAAAAATAACGATATGGCGATGGAACTGGTAAAAAATCTTGCAGATATCCGTTCGAAGGACTTTGTGACCTACGTGGATCAGCACAGTATCGTTCTGATCAAAGATGTTTCCCATATAAAAGAAGAGGAGATGGAGGAACATCTGTCAAAAATTGCGGGAAGCCTTGCAGATAATTTACATATGGAAGCAATGATTCGTGTGCGTGTCGGTTATGGAAACGTTGTGACACAGCTTCCGGAAATTGCGGAATCTTATCAGGAAGCGCGGATGGCACTGGAAGTTGGTCGTGTTTTTTATGCAAAGTATGACACAATTTCTTACGGAAAGCTTGGCATCGGGCGTCTGATTTACCAGCTTCCGATGAGTTTATGTAATATGTTTATCAAAGAGGTATTCGGTGAGAAAATTCCGGACATCTTAGATGATGAGGAAGCAATGTCTACTATCAATAAATTTTTTGAGAATAATCTGAATATATCAGAGACGGCAAGACAGCTGTATGTGCACCGCAATACTCTGGTATATCGTCTGGAACGTATCGAGAAAGCAATCGGACTGGATATCCGTACGTTTGACGATGCGATGACTTTTCGGATTGCAGTGATGGTGATTGCTCACATGAAAGATCAAATGTAATTTAGCAGGATAGTAAGGAGATAGAGGAACATGTCAGGATATGATGCAAGCAGTATATCGGTACTGGAGGGGCTTGAAGCGGTCCGGAAACGTCCGGGAATGTATATCGGAAGTACAACGACCAAAGGACTCAACCACCTGATTTATGAGATTGTCGACAATTCCGTGGATGAGCATCTGGCAGGTGCCTGTGATAAAATATGGGTGACCCTTGAGGCAGATGGCTCCTGTACGGTGGAAGATAACGGACGTGGTATTCCGGTCGGCATGCATGCAAAGGGAGTATCGGCTGCCCGCGTTGTATTTTCTACACTGCACGCAGGAGGAAAATTTGACAACAATGCGTACAAGACGAGTGGAGGACTGCATGGTGTCGGATCTTCGGTAGTCAATGCACTTTCCACCTATATGGATGTGGAAATCAGCCAGGGCGGATATGTGTATCATGACCGCTATGCACAGGGACATCCGGTGGTAGAACTTGAAGACGGACTTCTTCCAAAGATCGGGAAGACAAAGAAGACCGGAACGAAGATCAATTTTCTTCCAGATCCAGAAATTTTTGAGAAGACCAGATTCCGGGAAGATGATGTTAAGAGCCGGATGCATGAGACCGCTTATCTGAACCCGAAACTGACGATCATATATGAGGACCGGAGAAAGCCGGAAGCAGAGCACATTGAGTTTCATGAGCCGGATGGAATCATTGGGTTCGTCAAAGATCTGAACAATAATCTCGAAGTGCTGCATGATGTCATTTACTTCAAAGGGGAAAGTGAAGGCATTGAGGTGGAAGCGGCATTCCAGTATACCAGCGAGTTCCATGAGAATATCATGGGATTTTGTAATAATATTTATAATTCGGAAGGTGGTGCACACCTGACCGGATTTAAAACTGCGTTTACGACGATTATCAATTCCTATGCCAGAGAACTTGGCATTTTAAAAGAGAAGGATGCAAATTTCAACGGTACAGATGTGCGAAACGGAATGACAGCAGTGATTTCCATCAAGCATCCGGACCCGCGTTTTGAAGGACAGACGAAGACAAAACTCGATAATCAGGATGCAAACCGTGCAACTGCCAAAGTGACAAGTGATGAAGTTCCGCTGTTTTTTGATAAAAATTTAGAAACCTTAAAGATTGTGATTGGCTGTGCGGAAAAGGCTGCAAAAATCCGCAAGGCAGAGGAAAAAGCGAGAACCAATCTGCTGACCAAGCAGAAGTTTTCGTTTGATTCCAATGGAAAACTGTCCAACTGTGAGAGCCGGGATGCGTCAAAGTGTGAGATTTTTATCGTAGAGGGAGATTCTGCCGGTGGTTCCGCCAAAATGGCGCGAAACCGTATGTATCAGGCGATCATGCCGATCCGCGGAAAAATTCTGAATGTTGAAAAAGCCAGTATCGACAAGGTGCTTGCCAATGCAGAAATCAAGACAATGATCAACGCATTCGGCTGCGGTTTTTCGGAAGGGTACGGAAATGATTTTGATATCAGTAAGCTGCGCTATGACAAGATTATTATCATGGCAGATGCCGATGTCGACGGAGCCCATATTTCCACGCTGCTTCTGACACTGTTTTACCGGTTTATGCCGGAACTGATTTTTGAAGGACATGTTTATGTGGCGATGCCGCCATTGTACAAAGTGATTCCGTCAAAAGGGAAAGAAGAGTACCTTTATGATGATGCGGCACTGGAAAAATACCGGAAACACATACCGGAAGTTTTACCCTGCAGCGATACAAAGGTCTCGGAGAGATGGATGCCGAGCAGTTATGGGAGACTACTTTAAATCCCCAGACGCGTGTCATGAAGCGCGTGGAGATTGAAGACGGTCGTATGGCGTCGGATGTAACTGCTATGCTGATGGGCACGGATGTGCCGCCGAGAAAGGCCTTTATTTATGAACATGCAAACGATGCGATCTTGGACGTATAGATCCTGTTAGGTTTTCTAGGAGTGAGGAAGAAATAAAATGGAACATAGTATCATTCGCACCGAGTATTCGGAGCTGATGCAAAAATCATATATTGACTATGCGATGAGCGTTATCATTGCCCGTGCGCTGCCGGATGTCCGTGATGGATTAAAACCGGTGCAGCGCCGTACACTTTATGATATGTATGAACTGGGAATCCGATATGACAAACCGTATCGTAAGAGTGCGCGTATTGTCGGAGATACCATGGGTAAATATCATCCGCATGGAGATTCTTCGATCTATGATGCCCTGGTTGTCATGGCACAGGATTTCAAAAAGGGACTGCCGCTTGTGGACGGGCATGGAAATTTTGGGTCTATTGAAGGCGATGGTGCCGCTGCCATGCGATATACGGAGGCACGTCTGCAGAAAGTAACGCAGGAAGCCTATCTGGCAGATCTGGATAAAAATGTTGTGGATTTCATGCCGAATTTTGATGAAACCGAAAAAGAGCCGGTTGTTTTGCCGGTAAAGGTGCCAAATCTTCTGGTCAACGGTGCGGAAGGTATCGCTGTCGGTATGGCAACTTCCATTCCGCCACATAATTTCGGAGAAGTGATAGACGGTGTGATTGCCTATATGAAAAATCCGGATATTACCACTGCGGAGATGATGCAGTATATTCCGGGACCGGATTTCCCGACAGGAGGAATCATTGCAAATAAAGATGATCTTCCGGCAATTTATGAGTCCGGGGTCGGCAAGATCAAAATACGTGGAAAAATCGAGATTGAAAAGGGCAAAGGCGGCAAAGACCGCATGGTAATCACGGAGATTCCGTATACCATGATCGGAGCCAATATCGGGAAGTTTTTAAATGATGTTTACGGTCTGGTAGAATCCAAGGCAACCAGTGACATTACCGATATTACCAATCAGTCATCCAAAGAGGGAATTCGTATTGTTCTGGAACTGAAAAAAGGAGCAGATATCGAGGCTCTGGAGAATCTGCTGTACAAGAAAACCAAGCTGGAAGACACCTTTGGTGTCAATATGCTTGCGGTAGCGGATGGCAGACCGGAGACGATGGGCGTCGTGCCGATCATCCGTCATCATGTGAAATTCCAGTATGAGATTGCAACCAGAAAGTACCAGACCCTTCTGGCGAAAGAACAGGACAAAAAAGAAATACAGGAAGGTCTGATCCGCGCCTGCAATGTCATTGATCTGATCATTGAGATTTTACGCGGCAGCCGCAGCATCAAAGATGCAAAAGCCTGTCTGACAGACGGAAATACGGATCATATTACCTTTAAGAATCCATCTTCAAAGATCATGGCACAGCAGCTGAATTTTACGGATCGTCAGGCACAGGCCATTCTGGAAATGCGTCTGTATAAACTGATCGGTCTGGAAATTGAAGCATTGATGAAAGAACATGATGAGACACTGGAAAATATTGCAAAATATGAGGATATTTTAGAGCATCGTTCTTCCATGGCAAAAGTAATCATCAAAGAACTGACCGCGTTTAAAAAAGCTTATGGCAAAGAGCGCAAAACTGTGATTGACAATCTGAAAGAAGCTGTAGTTGCAGCAAAGAAGATCGAAGAGCAGGATGTTGTCTTTCTGATGGATCGCTTCGGATATGCAAAGATTGTGGATACTTCTGTCTATGAGAGAAATAAAGAGGCGGCAAACGCAGAATACAAGCATATCTTTACGTGCAAAAATACGGATAAAATCTGTATTTTTACGGATAAGGGACAGATGCATCTGCTAAAAGTGCTTGATCTTCCATATGGAAAATTCCGGGATAAAGGAACACCGATCGACAACCTCTGCAATTATGACAGTAAGGAAGAGAATTTTGTATATCTGGCAGGTCTCGAACATGTCAGCTCGCACCGGATGTTATTTGGCACAAAGTATGCCATGATCAAGGTTGTGGACGGCATGGAATTTGTGGTCGCAAAAAAGACAACGGCGGCAACAAAGCTGGGAGAGGAAGATGAAGTACTGACGGTATGTCCGTTAGAAGAAAATGATACACTGGTGATGGCAACAAAGAAAGATATGTTTCTTCGGATTGACTGTGCACAAATTCCGCAGAAAAAGAAAGGTGCGGTGGGCGTGCGTGGCATGAAACTGGCTGCCGGGGATGAACTGAAAAGTATTCATGTGCTGCATGAAGGTGAGGAGAAAGAGGTCGAGGTGAAAGGAAAGCCGGTTGCCCTGCATCGTCTGCATGTGGGAAACCGTGATACCAAAGGAGTAAAGAAATAATGAACACCATTTTGTTTGATCTGGACGGAACGCTTATTGATTCTTCCGAGGGAATCATAAAATGTGTTTTATATACGCTTGATTTTTACGGAATTAAGGAGCCGGATACGGCAAAATTATACCGGTTTATCGGGCCGCCGCTTTCGGAGAGTTTTGAAAGATATTATGGATTTTCGCATGAAAAAGCGTATGAGGCTGTGCAGAAATACCGGGAACGGTACAATAAGACCGGTATTTTTGAGTGTAAGTTATATCCGGGTGTGGAGAAGTGTATCCGTACATTAAAAGAACAGGGATACCGGATTGGCATGGCATCTTCCAAGCCGGAAGTATCCTGCAGACGGATTCTGGAGCATTTTGGAATTCTTCCGCTGTTTGATGATGTGGTAGGTGCAACATTTGATGGTACACGGGATAAAAAAACCGAGATTCTTAAGGAAGTCATGCACCGCTGGAGTCATATTCCAAAATCCGAGATGTGTCTGATCGGGGATACGATGTTTGATGTCAACGGGGCGAAAGAACTTGGAATTGCGTGTCTTGTGGTCAGCTTTGGTTTTGGAGATGTAAAGGAAATGAAAGAGGCAGGCGTGATCGGTGTGTGCGATTCTATGGAAGAACTGCCGGGCATGTTAAAGAAACAATAAAGAAAAACGGGAGGGTATATCATGGAAACTTTTAAGGAGACGCTGAGAAAGATCTGGTATATCTTATACCCGTTTCTTTTTTATTACGCGGTGATGCTGATTATTATGACAATTGCGCAGTGGGCATTTGGAGGAGATGCCACACATTATGTGTTCTGTCAGCTGATTGCCACTGTTTTTACAATTCCATCCATGCTTCCGTTTTATCGTCAGGGACAGGCACTGGCAGGGATTGCAAAGCAGCCGTTTGGAATCAGCCGGGAACGTATCTGTCATGCACTTTTTGCGGCCGGGATCATGGCATGCTTTGGAATTTCTTTGAACAATCTCATATCCATGACGAAACTGACGGAAATTTCGATGGGTTACCAGCAGGCAAATACCGATTTTTACGGCAGTACAATGGGAATGGAAATTCTTTGTCTGGCAGTGTTTACCCCGATTCTGGAAGAACTGGTATTCCGGGGGATTCTTTTTGGAAGATTAAAAGATATGCTGTCGAAACCGTTTGCGGTTGGAATTTCGGCACTGATTTTTGCGGCCGTGCATGTCAATATCGTGCAGTTTATTTACGCACTGATTCTTGGTGTGGTGCTGGCACTTCTGATGGATCGTGCGGGAAATGTCTATGCATCCATGATCGGACATATGACGGCAAATTTTATTGCGGTAGTCCGGACGGAAACGCATTGGCTGGATTTCAGTGTCAGGGGAGATGCGGTCGCATGGATATTTTCCCTGATGATACTGGGAGCTGGGATTGTGCTGATGTGGAGGTATTTGTCTGACAGAAAAACAATCGCCTAAATAAAAGACAATAGAAAAAAGGAGTACAAAAGAAGATGAAATGTTTATGGAAAAAAGTAATTTGCGGGGCACTTGTGGCTGGAATGCTGGCACAGTGCCCACAGAGTATTTATGCAGAAGATGCCGCAAATACTGCAACGGTAACGGATACCGAGAGTAATCATGTAACACCGGATACTACGCAGCAGCCGGATGATACAAAACAGCCGGGAGATATCCAGCAGCCGGATGATACAAAACAGCCGGGAGATATCCAGCAGCCAGATGATACCCAACAGCCGGAAGAACTGCCACAGCCTTCTGCCGTGGAGGGACTGCATACAACAAAACAGGGAAAAACAAAGGTATATCTGGAATGGGAAGAAAGCAGCGATGCCACTTCCTATGCGATTTACCGGAAAACAGCCGGAGGGGAATACAAAAAACTTGCCGAGAGCAGCAAGCCATCCTATACCGATAAAAACGTATCATCCGGTAAGACATATACATATAAAATTGTTGCAAAAAACGAGCAGAAGAAAGCGGATGAGGCTGCAAAAGTCACGTTTTCGAATACAGAGGCCGTACAGATCCGGTCACAGAAGTATACATACAGCCAGATGAAAAAAGACATGCAGGAACTGGCACAGCAGTACAGTGATTACTGTGAGATGACTAAAATCGGAACTTCTGTACAGGGACGTGGAATCTATGATTTTGCAATCGGAAACCCGGATGCAGAGGAATCCCTTCTGATTGTCAGTACATTGCATGCCAGAGAGTATATCTGTTCCGCAGTCATGATGAAGGAAATCCAGTATTATCTGGAAAATTATAACGGAACCATCGGTGGTGTCAAAATGTCAAATATCCTCCAGAAGATGCAGATCCATTATATTGTCATGGCAAACCCGGATGGGGTGACGATTTCCCAGACAAAACATTCCAGATGGAAATCCAATGGACGTGGGGTGGATTTAAACCGGAATTTTCCAGCAAAACATTTTATTCCAGGTGGGAAAAAAGGGGAACAGGGATATTCCGGACCAAAAGCACTGAGCGAGCCGGAGTCCTATGCAGTAGCAACGCTGACCAGACAGCTGATGAAACAGCAAAATCTGCAGGGGGTGGTGAATTACCATGCCATGGGAAGAATTATTTACGGGGACTGTACGAAAGGAAGCCTGAAAAAAGATACCTATAAAATGTATGGTATCGCAAAGAAAATTACCGGATACAGCAAAGCCCCGGATAGCGGCAGCGGAAAGTCCTGGGGAGGACAGTACCGGGAGTATGTGATGGATCTGCTTAATAAACCTTCCATTACCATTGAGATTGGAAGCTCAGTAGCACCGTGCCCGCACTGGCAGTATGAGATCGAATTCCAGAAAAACAGATATGTTGTTGTGCGGATTGCAAATGCATTGAAATAGAAAAAAATCAGGATACTTTGACGCATCTGCCGGATTATGCTAGTATAGGGGAAACAGCTGACAGATGAGGAGAGTAAAAATGGCATACATATTTTTTGATATAGACGGAACGCTGTGGGATGAAAAAATGCAGATTCCGGAAAGTACAATTCCAACCATCAAACAATTGCAGAAAAACGGACATAAGACATTTCTGTGCAGTGGAAGATCCCGTAGCAATATAAACGATAAGCGGCTGCTTGGGATCGGCTTTGACGGAATTGTTGCAGCATGCGGCAACCATGTGGAGATGGATGGAAAGGTTCTGTATGAAAATATCCTTTCCCCGGAACTGACAGAAAAAATTGTCCGGGTCATGGAAGAATGCCGGATGCCGATTGTGCTGGAAGGTCCGGACTGCCACTGGATAGATAAAGAAAATTTCAAGACAGATCCGTATGTGCTGTACCTTTTTGAGGCAATGGGAGCATCTGCCAAAATATTAAAAGGCTATTCACCGGACATCCGCATTAATAAAATGTCGGGGGATATCCTGCCAACAACCGATTATGCCAGAATCCGGGATGAACTGGGGGCTGATTTTGACTGTCTAGAGCATGAAGGACATGTTGTGGAATTTGTTCCGAAAGGAACATCGAAAGCGACCGGGATAGACTGGCTCTGCAGGCATATGGGTATTAAAAATGAGGATACCTATGCGATTGGTGACAGTGTCAATGATCTGGATATGCTTTCTTTTGTGGGACATGGAATTGCCATGGGAAATGGAACACCTCCGGCAAAAGAGGCGGCTGAATTTGTGACAACGGATATCTACGATGATGGAATAAAACATGCAATGGAACATTACGGACTGATTTAATTCTAAAAATAATATAAAAATTGAGTATCACTGTTGACAATGAAAAACAACAGTGATATTTTATTTACAGAAAGAGTTAGCACTCGAATAAAGTGAGTGCTAGTAAAGACGAAAAGGAGGCTATTTGTAATGAAATTAGTGCCATTAACAGACAGAGTAGTATTAAAACAGTTAGAAGCAGAAGAGACTACCGCATCCGGTATCGTATTACCGGGAGCAGCACAAGAGAAGCCACAGGAAGCGGAAGTAATCGCTGTAGGTCCTGGCGGAGTAGTCGATGGCAAAGAAATCGTTATGCAGGTAAAAGAAGGCCAGAAAGTAATCTATTCCAAATATGCAGGGACAGAAGTAAAACTTGATGGGGAAGAGTACATTATCGTAAGACAGAATGATATTCTTGCAATTGTTGAGTAGTTTTTATAAATTGGAAATTATAGGCTGAATTTTAAAGAAGAGAGGTTATTGTAGTCATGGCAAAAGAGATCAAATATGGTTCAGACGCCAGAGCAGCACTTGGTGCAGGTGTCGATAAATTAGCAAATACCGTTCGTGTAACATTAGGACCGAAAGGACGTAACGTTGTACTAGATAAATCCTTTGGTGCTCCACTGATCACAAACGATGGTGTAACAATCGCAAAAGAAGTGGAACTTGAGGATGCATTTGAGAACATGGGTGCACAGCTTGTAAAAGAAGTTGCAACCAAGACCAATGATGTAGCCGGTGATGGTACAACTACCGCTACTGTTTTAACACAGGCTATGGTTCAGGAAGGTATGAAGAACCTGGAAGCAGGAGCAAATCCGATCGTGTTAAGACGTGGTATGAAGAAGGCAACAGATGCCGCTGTTGAGGCATTAAAGGAAATGAGCCAGAAGGTTAAGGGCAAAGAGCAGATCGCAAAAGTTGCAGCAATTTCTGCCGGTGATGAAGAAGTTGGTAATCTGGTAGCAGACGCTATGGAGAAGGTTACAAACGATGGTGTCATCACAATCGAAGAGTCCAAAACCATGCAGACAGAGCTTGACCTGGTAGAAGGTATGCAGTTTGACAGAGGTTACTTATCTGCTTATATGTGCACAGATATGGATAAGATGGAAGCAAATCTCGATGATCCATACATCTTGATCACAGACAAGAAGATTTCCAATATCCAGGATATCCTGCCACTGCTTGAGCAGATCGTACAGTCCGGTGCAAGACTTCTGATCATCGCTGAAGATATCGAGGGAGAAGCACTCACCACATTGATCGTAAACAAACTGCGTGGTACATTCAACGTAGTAGCTGTCAAGGCTCCTGGATATGGTGACAGAAGAAAGGCCATGCTTGAGGATATAGCAATCCTTACCGGCGGTCAGGTGATCAGCTCCGATCTTGGATTAGAACTGAAAGATACCACCATGGATATGCTTGGACGTGCAAAATCCGTTAAGGTTCAGAAAGAGAACACCGTTATCGTGGATGGTGCCGGAGACAAGGATAAGATTCAGGGACGTATCAAACAGATCCGTGGACAGATCGAGGAGACCACTTCTGAATTTGATAAAGAAAAGTTACAGGAAAGACTTGCAAAGATGGCAGGCGGCGTAGCAGTCATCCGTGTCGGTGCTGCAACAGAGACCGAGATGAAGGAAGCAAAGCTTCGTATGGAAGATGCATTGAATGCTACCCGTGCAGCAGTCGAGGAAGGTATTATCGCAGGTGGTGGATCTGCATACATCCATGCATCCAAGAAGGTTGCAGAGCTTGCTGATTCCTTAGAGGGAGATGAAAAGACCGGTGCGAAGGTTATCTTAAAGGCACTGGAAGCTCCTTTGTATTACATCGCTGCAAACGCAGGTCTTGAAGGTGCCGTTATCATCAATAAGGTAAAGGAATCTGCACCGGGAACCGGTTTCAATGCAGCTACCGAAGAGTATGTTGACATGGTAGAATCCGGAATTCTTGATCCGGTTAAGGTTACAAGAAGTGCCCTGCAGAATGCAACATCCGTTGCTTCTACATTACTCACCACAGAGTCTGCTGTCGCAAACATTAAGGAAGATACTCCTGCAATGCCAGCCGGCGGTGCTCCGGGAATGGGCGGAATGATGTAATCGGACATAACCGTTGCGTTATAAAGTAAACATAGTATCAAAAACTATGTGAAATAGATATGAAAAGCCTTGAAAATCAAGGCTTTTCATTTTTTTTGTCCTATGATATGATAGTAAAAGCGTAACGGTTCAAAGCCAAATGGATCGTTGGGAAAAACAACGAAAATCAGGAGTGGAAAAAATGAGTCGAGTGATTGTTGTAACGGACAGTAACAGTGGTATTACACAGAGCGAGGCAAAAGAACTTGGCGTAGTGGTAATGCCGATGCCTTTTTATATTAACGGACAGATGTTTTATGAAGATATTGACCTGACACAGGAGCAGTTCTATGAAAAGCTGAAATCCGGTGCCAATATTGCCACCAGCCAGCCGTCTCCTGACAGTGTCACCAGC
>OHKW01001052.1_pt1 | contig 12549 bp, 13 predicted proteins | sample 1568931 | NCBI WGS metagenome assembly OHKW01 (sample SAMEA3879536, study PRJEB24766) | human gut metagenome | biome: human-associated habitat; feature: feces | place: USA | collected 1985/1987 | reverse complement strand
AGGAGTTTATCTCCAACTGTTTAATTATTAGTGAAGGAGAAAAATTTACTTATGAGTACAGAAATGTTGATGAAAAATAGAGAACGTTTTATTAAAAACGTAAACAGTAATGAGAATGGTGCGGCCGCCCTTTCTTTAAGATTATTTTGTTACGCTAGATCTATGGCAGTAAAAAACCCGTATGCGCAAACGCATGACTGGATATATGAAAACGAATTGACTAGTGCCCAAGCCAATCAATATGTATTCCGCTTACTGGATGGAAGTACAGAAAGACCATCTATGGATATGTTGATTCGTAAATTAAAAAGTGTTCGTTTGGTTCGTGATAGTGAAATGAATGGTAGAAAAATTTATGTTATCAAGTTCACGGATATCGAAATGGAAGAATTGATGAACAAGAGCATTATTGATAAGCCAAGCGAAAAGTTATTAAAAGAAAAGAAGCCTTCTGTAAAGAAAGAAAGAGAAGAAGTAGTAAATTCATCTTGGAAGGACATCTTTTTGAAAAATAGTAAAGGTGAAAACTTACAGATGTTACGTTTCTGGTTCTATATTCAGTATAATGCTAAAAAGAATGGCAAGAAATATGTTTCTAGAAGCATAGCGTTAAGTGAAAGTGCGATTGAATATGTGTATAGGGGTATTCCTAAAAGAATGGAAGTTTTGCAGGATTTATTTGCACAAATGAAACAGATGAAGCTGGTTAAAGAAGATGTAGTTAAAAACGAAATAGTAGTTCGTCCAGCTAAACTAGAAGGCTTAGAAATCAAAAATTATATTAAGGATAAGCCTGTTGATTTAATGAGCTTTAATTACACGAATGTATAAGAAAACGACGAGATTTAGATCTCGTCATTTTTACATATTTTATAATTGTTTTTGCCTGTTCGTTTTGTTTGATACAAAGCTTGATCGGCATGGCGATACAGTTCCATAAAGGTTGTTCCATCTTTAGGTGCAAAGGCAATTCCAATACGGATGGATAATTTGAAATCTTTTAATTCTTCAATCTTTAATTCATTGACTTTTTGAAGTAGAGACTGAATTCTACATTCATCAATATTTTCATCTTGAATTAGAATAATAAATTCATCTCCTCCAATTCTTCCAACAATATCACTCTGTCCAAAATGATTTTTAAAGAGTAAGCCCAAGTTTTCTAAGACTTTATCACCTGCCGCATGACCATAATTATCATTAACAGATTTAAAAGCATCTACATCAAGAATCAAAAAAACAACAGTGTTCTTTATTATTTAGTTTTTGATTAATGAGTTTTTGCGTTGTTTCCTTATTGAAAACGGAAATTAATGGATCAATTTCAGATAAATGAATCAAATACTTATTTTCTCTTGAACTTGAATGAGCCAAATACACCATAAGACTCAATACGATCAATCCTAAAAATGTTGCCAATAAAGTTTCATAGTATAAATATATATGATTCTTGAGTCGCATGAACTGGTACAATATAGCCGACCATCTAATCATTGATTTTTAGTGGGGAAAAAGCTAAATATAAAGATTCTTTCTTTTTTGTCTGAATCAAGACAAGATCTGATTTTTGATTCTTAAAGTCGGTTTTGATTTTCTTTTGATTACAGACATTAAATAAATTATCGACTGTATTTAGTTTATGTTTTTTTTCATACTGTTTATTTCTAATGATTAGGTTTACATCTTGATCGACAATAAAACTTTTTCCATGTCCCTCAAACAGATCATCAAACAACATATTGCCTAGTTTTGTGACATTGTAAGAACCGCCTACTACACCAATGACTAGTCTATCTCTAAAGATGGGCACGCATAAAATAACACGTGTTTGTTGATCAACACTGCTTTCTAAAGGATTTGAAAGAGATTGTTTGCCTTGCATAGATTCTTTAAATATCGACGATGAGCTACATTTTTTATGACTTCATTATCATATAGAGCATTTCCATTTGGATCGATGATCGCCGTTCGATTTAAATCTGTATTATGCATAAAGACTTGAATTAAAGAAACTTTATCCTCTGAAAATAAATCTTGAGATTTAGATAGTTCTTGTGCAAGTCCATTTAAATAGGAATAGTTGATATTTAATATTGTATTTAAATGCTCACTTTGCCTTACAACATTGGTAATCAAGGTTTTTCTAGAATTGTTTTCAACCGCAATTGAAACGCCGTTAAAGAAGATCACGATTCCCATAATCAAAGTCAAAATGAAAGTGATAATTGCGACAATATAGTTCGTAATGAATTTTTTTCTTTGAAAATAATGATCTTTCATATGGGAAATCCTTTTTCTAATTATACTAAGAAAAATGGTAAAAGAATATTGAATTATATGAGACTAACCATAATTTGTGAAATCAATCACATTTTAGTGTATTATATAAGATATAAAGAAAATTGCTCCCAACATTAAGAGAATTCTGCGTGAAAGGTGCTTATAAGAAATTTGTAAGTAGAACTAAGGCTATGCTCTTTTTGTGTGTGGAGTATAGCTTTTTTCTTTAAGAAGGAGATGAATATGGAAACACGTGTTGCCGTGATGGGAATTATTGTAGAAGATACAAATGCAGTGAATCTATTGAATGAAATTCTTCATGAATATAGTGAATATATTATTGGAAGAATGGGAATACCTTACAAACAAAAACATATAAGTGTAATTTCAATTGCGTTAGATGCCCCACAAAATACAATTGCTGCTTTGGCAGGTAAATTAGGAAATATACAGGGAATTAGTGTGAAAGCAGCCTATTCCAATGTGATTAGCCATGATTGAAGCATATCGATTGCTTGATAAACTTGAAAGAGAACACTCTTTAAGTTTATTAGAATATAAAACTTTAATTGAAGCTGAAAATGATGCTTTACGCTTATATGCTGCTAATAAAGCGAAAGAACAAGCTACGTTAATATATGGGAATTCAGTCTATGTACGTGGACTTATTGAAGTAGGAAATTATTGTCGCAACGACTGCTTCTATTGTGGAATTCGCAAGTCCAATTTCAATTGTGATCGCTATATATTAGTCGAAGAAGATATTCTGCATTGCTGCAAAGAAGGTTATGAACTTGGTTTTCGCACTTTTGTTTTGCAAGGTGGCGAAGGAATTTATAAAAAGGATTTTGTCACAGATGTAGTTCAAAAGATTCGTAGTGAATATCCAGATTGTGCGATTACCCTTTCTTTAGGTGAAGAAGATAGAGATACATATAAGGCTTGGTTTGATGCGGGAGCCAATCGTTATTTATTAAGACATGAAACGGCTAGTAAAAATCATTATGAAAAGTTGCATCCAAAAAATATGTCTTTTGATCATCGTATGCAGTGTTTAAAAGACTTAAAGGAAATCGGCTATCAAGTAGGATGTGGCTTCATGGTAGGTTCACCTTATCAGACAAGTGAAACTTTGGCGATGGATTTGAAGTTTATTGAAACATTTAAACCTGACATGTGTGGTATTGGTCCTTTTATTTCGCAAAAGGATACACCGTTTAAAGATATGACATGTGGAACTTTGAATCAAACTTTATTCTTATTGTCTTTGATTCGTTTGATTCAACCAAACATTTTACTTCCTGCTACAACAGCTTTAGGAACGATTGATTCTCAAGGAAGAGAAAAGGGAATTCTTGCAGGGGCCAATGTAGTTATGCCTAATTTATCGCCGGTGAGTGTCAGAAAAAAATATGCATTGTATGATAATAAAATTTGTACAGGCGAAGAGAGTGCAGAATGTAAAGATTGTTTATCAAGGCGTATGGATTCAATAGGATACAAGATCGTAACTGATCGTGGAGATATTAAAAAATAAAAGAGGAGATATAAAAAATGAGTAATTATAACCCAAAATCATTAAAGGCAGAAGAATTTATTAGTCATGAAGAAATTCTTGAAACAATTGAATATGCCGAAAAGAACAAACACAATGTGGAATTGATTGATCAAATTTTAAATAAGGCTCGTCCACAAAAGACAGAGCATGGTGTTCATTGTGAAGGTTTAACACACCGTGAAGCAAGTGTACTTTTAGCTTGTGACATTCCTGAAAAAGTAGAAGAAATGTATAAGCTTGCCAATGAAATTAAACAAGCATTCTATGGAAATCGTATTGTGATGTTTGCCCCACTATATTTATCAAATTATTGTGTAAATGGATGTGTATATTGCCCTTATCACATGAAGAATAAACATATTAAACGTATTAAATTAACACAAGATCAGATTCGTGATGAAGTTATAGCGCTGCAAGATATGGGACATAAACGTTTGGCTATTGAAGCAGGCGAAGATCCAGTACATAATTCAATCGAATATATCTTGGATTCTATTAAAACTATTTATTCGATTCAACACAAGAATGGTGCAATTCGCCGTGTCAATGTAAATATTGCGGCTACAACGGTAGAAAACTATCGTAAATTAAAGGAAGCTGGAATAGGAACTTATATCTTATTCCAGGAAACATACAATAAAAAGAGTTATTTAGAGTTGCATCCAACAGGACCTAAACACGATTATGACTATCATACAGAAGCTATGGATAGAGCCATGGAAGGTGGAATTGATGATGTTGGATTGGGTGTATTATTTGGTTTAGAAGGCTATCAATATGAATTTGCCGGCTTAATGATGCATGCAGAACACTTAGAAGCTGTTCATGGTGTAGGTCCACACACAATTAGTGTGCCTCGTGTAAAACATGCAGATGATATTGATCCAGAAGCGTTCGATAATAGTTTGGATGATGAAATCTTTGAAAAGATTGTAGCATGTATCCGTATTGCCGTTCCATATACTGGAATGATTATTTCTACACGTGAATCCCAAGAAGTTCGTGAAAAAATGCTTCACTTAGGTGTATCTCAAATTAGTGGTGCAAGTCGTACATCTGTTGGTGGATATACAGAAGAAGAGCGTCCTCATGATTCAGAACAATTTGATGTATCTGATCAAAGAACATTAGATGAAGTTGTGAACTGGTTGATGGAGTTAGGTTACATTCCATCTTTCTGTACGGCATGTTATAGAGAAGGAAGAACAGGAGATCGTTTCATGTCTTTGTGTAAGACAGGACAAATTCAAAATTGTTGTCATCCTAACGCATTGATGACTTTATGTGAATTTTTAGTTGACTATGCGAGTGAAGATACAAAGAAAATTGGTTTTGATTTGATTGAAAAAGAATTGAACAAGATTCCAAATGCGAAAGCTCAACAAATTGCTCGTGACAATGTGGATGCGATCAAGTCAAGCAATCGTAGAGATTTCAGGTTCTAATTATGTCTAATTTAAATAGTACGATAAGCGCAAATCGTACACACATTGGATTTTTCGGTTTAAGAAATGCTGGAAAATCCAGTGTAGTCAATGCGATTACCAACCAGAGTATGTCTTTAGTTTCGAATATAAAGGGAACTACGACAGACCCTGTAAAGAAATCAATGGAAATCTTGCCGATTGGACCTGTTGTGATTGTGGATACGCCGGGTATGGATGATGAAGGTACTTTGGGTGAATTGAGAATCAAAAGAACGTTAGAAGTTTTAAAAACAATGGATATGGCCGTACTGGTCGTTGATGCGAATGTAGGTCTACAAAAAATAGATTTGGATTTGATTGACATGTTTAAAGAAAATAAATTACCTTATTTTATAGTTTTTAATAAGTGTGATTTGATTGAAGAAAAGAAAGAACTGGCTTCTAATGAAATTTATGTGAGTGCTCTAAACAATGACAATATAGATGGATTAAAACAATTGTTGGCTAGTGTCGTAAAGAAACAGGAAGAAAAGACAATTATTGGTGATTTAATTGATTCGGGCGATGTGATTTTGCTTGTGATTCCAATTGATCAATCGGCTCCTAAAGGAAGATTGATTTTGCCTCAACAACTTGTATTAAGAGATATTTTAGATCATCATGCGATTGGTATGACTTGTCAGGTAGAAGAATTGGATGCAACCTTAAAGAAGGTTACTCCAAAACTGGTTATTACAGATTCCCAGGCTTTTAACAAGGTAAGTCAAATCGTAGATAAATCTATTCATTTAACTTCTTTCTCTATTCTTATGGCACGCTTAAAAGGAAGCTTATCTACAGTGCTTGAAGGGGCCAATCAATTGGATCATCTTCAAGATGGGGATTGTGTACTGATTAGTGAAGGGTGTACGCACCATAGACAGTGTGGTGATATTGGTACGGACAAGCTTCCAAAATGGATCTTGAATTATACAAAGAAGAATATAACTTTTGAATTTACTTCTGGACAAGGATTTAAAGAAGATCTTTCGAAATACAGTGTTGTAATTCATTGTGGTGCATGTATGTTGAATGAAAAAGAAGTGCAGTCTCGCGTAAAGGAATGTAAGAAACAGCATGTGCCATTCACAAATTATGGTATTGCGATTGCGAAAATAAACGGGATATTAGATCGTTCAGTAGAGGTGTTTTAAGGTGAAGAAAGTATATATATCTGCCGATATTGAAGGCATTTGGGGAAACAGTAATCCGGCAAATACAGCTAAGAATGGATACTTATATTCTGAATATTGTACAAATATGATGAATGAAGTAAATCTTGTGATTGATTTATTGTTTCAAAATGGCGTAGAAGAAGTTGTGGTCAATGATAGTCATGGAAATATGGATAATCTTCTTCCTTCAAAATTAGATCCTAGAGCTGCTTTTGTGTCCGCAAATGGAGCTTATAAGGAATTTGGAATGATGGAAGGTTTAGATGATTCTTTTGATGGAGCATTATTTATTGGATATCATTCTCGCTGTAATTCACCAGGCGTTATGGCTCATACGATTTGGGGTACTATGGTACGAAAAATTCTAGTAGATGGGAAAGAACTTGGTGAAAGTGGCTTAAATCGATTGTTGGCAAACGAATTTGGAGTGCCAGTTATCTTAGCAAGTGGTGATAGTGAATATGGTAAGCAGGTAGAAGAAGAACTTGGTTGTGTATTTGTGGAAACAAAGAAAACGTTAAACAATCAATGTGCTTTATGTTGCAGCTTTAACGAGTTGAAGAATAGATATACTAAGGGTATTCAAGAAGCTTTAAAAACAGATGAAAAACCAGCTATATCTTCATCTCACACAATGGAAATAACATTCCATCATAGTCGAAATGCGGATTTTGTATCTCGTATGGACAATGTAGAAAAGATGGATGATTGTACGGTTCGTATCGAAAAAGAAACATATAAAGATTTATATGCCTTGATGCGTTTTGTGATTAAAGTATGTAATGCGTATGTCTAAAATAAGAAAACCATTCTAGTGTGGCGTCTAGAATGGTTCCTTTTTGTTTATTATAATTTTTTTTAGGAGAGAGATATGAATATTGGTTTATTTCTATATTCATTGCCTTATCTTTAAGGCACTTATAGAATAACATTCCATGTTGTCATAATTTTAGTATAACTTTGGTAAATCTTGTGAAATCAAAATGAATTATGTGAAATTATCAAAATATGCATCTTTTCTAAAATTCCCTTTTTTTTCGTATTAGAGAGAGAAGAAAGGAGAAATCATCTTGAATTCGATGGATATTGAGTCTAAGAAGTTTTTAGGACAACCCAAAAGCTTTGTCTCAATCTTCAATGCACTTTTATTTGATGGACAACCAGTGTTAAAGCCTGAATATCTTAAGGATGAAAACAGTGAACTTGTCATGAATGTTTCGAGTAAGCATGTGGATATCATCAAGCGGTATGAGGATGGTACTTATTTAGATTTGTTCGTGATTGAAAGTCAAAGCTATGTCGATCCGTCTATGGTCGCAAGAGTCATGGAATATGAAAGTGTTGCTCGTATGCGTTATATTCGTCAAAACCTTAAGAAGCATGTACCTATGATTTTAATAGTCGTCTTATATGTGGGTGAATCCAAGTGGAATGCTGCTAAAAGATTGAGTGAACTAGAAATTATTCATCCTGGATTTGAAGATATGTTCAATGAGTTTAAACTGAATCTGATTGAGCTAAACACAAATCACAAGTATAGTACAGGTGAAAAGGCAACACAGGAATTTTTTGATCTATAGAAAGCAGATTTTAAAAGAAGACCTAGATTGAGAGTTTAATCGTGATGCATTGTATTTTGCGTATGTAGTAACAAAGAACAAAAGAGTTATTGAATATCTACCAGAAAAGCAAGAAGAGAGATGTAAAAGTGTGTAGAGCATTAGATGAAATGTTTGAAGAATGAACAAAGGCATTGCACTAAATCAATTTGAAGTGTATCAAGCTATACTGGACAAAGGCTTCACTGTTAAAGCTATCGCATCCATCTTCTCAGTGAGTGAAGAATCGATTAAAGAATTTTTGATTTATGTTTAGTTAAGGGTACGAATATTTGTATCCTTATTTTTTTAGTTGAAATTTAGCACTCAATTGTTGACGGTGCTAAAAATTGTGATATACTAATACCAGACAAGGAAAATGAGTGCTAGAAGGAGGTCTTCACAATGGAAATCACACAACGTCAAAAGATAATCTTTAAAACAATAGTTGAAGAGTTTACTCGTTGTGCAGAACCAGTTGGTTCGAAGACTTTGATGGAACTTCTAGATTTCCCGGTTTCATCTGCAACCATCCGTAATGAGATGGCGACACTTGAGAAGTTAGGGCTGTTAGAGAAGACACATACTTCGAGTGGTCGAATTCCGAGTCAAAAAGGCTACAGGTACTATGTTGAACATCTTATGGAAACGGATTTGGATGCTTCTACAAAGAATGCTTTACAGCAAGTCTTTAGTGAAAGGCATTATTCGTTAGAAGAAGTTGTTCAAAAGAGCTGTGATATTTTGTCGCACATGACAAATTTGACCAGTGTTGTTCTAGGACCTGATAGCAGGCATCAGACTTTACAGCATGTACAGTTGATTCCGATCAACAATCAAAGTGCTGTTGCGATTATTGTCACAGATCAAGGACATACAGAAAATAAAGTGTTCCAATTTGGTACAGATGTGTCCATGCAGGATATTCAAAATTGCACAGATTTATTAAATGACCAGCTAGTGGGAACGCCAATTGAAGATGTTGTTGACAAAATGAAAGAAATTGAACCAATGATGGCAGCAAAACTTGTTCGACATGAAGTTTTGTTTGAAGCGTTCGTTTCAGCCTTTATGCGATTTGCGACAGAGAAAGTTGCGGTTTCTGGACGAAGCAATATGTTGTATCAGCCAGAGTTCAGTGACATCAACAAGTTGAAACAAATGATGCGTATATTGGAAAATGGAAACCTATTCCATCAATGGACGGATCAAGAGGGAAATGTAGCAATCCAGATTAGTGAAAGAAACGAGTTGTTACAAATCGGAGATTGTTCAGTATTAACGACAAAATTCCATTATAACAGCGATGAGGAAGGACAATTAATGGTTGTTGGTCCAAATCGAATGCAATATTCCAAGGTCGTAGCCTTGATGGATTATATGTCAAATGTCATCGAAGACGTCTTTGGGACAGACAAAGATAAGGGAGGTGCCAACGATGAGCAAAGAAGAAACTAAAGAAGAAGTAAAAGAAGAAGTAAAAGAAGAAACAAAAGAAGAAATTGTTGAAGAGGCAACAGAAGAAAAGAAAGAACCTAGTTCAGACGAAATTATTGAAGGCTTGAAGGCGGAACTGGACAAGGCAAAAAATGATGTAGCACGTGCTTATGCAGATACAGAAAACATGAAGAAACGTCTACAGAAAGATGCAGATGCAACTCGAAAATATCGCTTCCAACAGCCAGCAACGGAAATCTTGCCAATTCTTGATTCAATGGAAATGGCTTTGAAAGTACAAACCGAGGATGAAACAATTAAGAATTATGTCAAAGGTTTTGAGATGATTCATAAACAATTGAAAGGTGTGCTGGAAAAAGAAGGCGTACAGGAAATAGATGTAGCCGATAAACCATTCGACCACAATACAATGCAGGCTTTAATGCAAGAGAAAAAAGAAGGCGTTGAAAGTGGAATGGTTATTGAAGTATTACAAAAAGGATATATGTTGAAGGATCGTATTTTACGACCAGCATTAGTAAAAGTAAGCGAATAGGGAGGTAATTATCATGAGTAAAATTATTGGTATTGACTTAGGTACAACAAATAGCTGTGTTGCGGTTATGGAAGGTAAAGATTGTAAAGTAATTCCTAACCCAGAAGGAAATCGTACAACACCAAGTGTTGTTGCGTTTAAAGATGGAGAACGTATTATTGGTGATGCTGCAAAACGTCAGGCAGTCACAAATAAAAACACAATTAGTTCAATTAAGCGTTTGATGGGAACAAATGAAAAAGTAGAGGCTGAAGGAAAATCATATACACCACAAGAAATTAGTGCAATGATCCTTCAATACTTGAAATCATATGCAGAAGATTACTTAGGAGAAAAAGTAACAAAGGCTGTTATCACAGTTCCTGCATACTTCAACGATGCTCAGCGTCAAGCAACTAAAGATGCTGGTAAAATTGCTGGATTAGAAGTAGAACGTATTATCAACGAACCAACAGCTGCAGCATTGGCTTATGGTATTGATAAAACAGATAAAGAAGAAAAAGTATTGATCTATGACTTAGGTGGAGGTACTTTCGATGTTAGTATCCTTGATTTAGCTGATGGAACATTTGAAGTATTATCAACAAACGGAGATACTCACTTAGGTGGAGATGACTTCGATAACGTATTAGTAAACTGGATGGTTGATACATTCAAGAAAGATAACGCAATTGACTTGTCACAAGATCCAATGGCTATGCAACGTTTAAAAGAAGCTGCTGAAAAAGCGAAAAAAGATTTAAGTGGTGTAATGCAGACGCAAATCAGCTTACCATTTATCTCAGCAGGTCCTGCGGGTCCATTGCACTTTGATACAACATTAACTCGTGCTAAATTTGATGATATGACTAAACATTTAGTAGAACGTACATTGATTCCAATTGAAAATGCATTAAGAGACGCGAAATTGTCTAAATCTGATATCGACGAAGTATTATTAGTTGGTGGATCTACTCGTATTCCAGCTGTTCAAGAAGCTGTACGTAAAGCATTAGGAAAAGATCCTAACCACTCTGTTAACCCAGATGAAGCTGTAGCTATGGGTGCTGCAATCCAAGGTGGAGTTATCTCAGGTGATGTAAATGATGTATTATTACTAGATGTTACACCATTATCATTAGGTATCGAAACTATGGGTGGAGTTATGACAGTATTAATTCCTCGTAACACTACAATTCCAACAAGTAAATCACAGATTTTCTCAACAGCTGCTGATAACCAACCTGCTGTAGATATCCGTGTATTACAAGGTGAACGTCCAATGGCTAACGACAACAAAGAATTAGGTAACTTCCAATTAAACGGAATTGCACCAGCTCGTCGTGGAGTTCCTCAAATTGAAGTTAAATTTGATATTGATGCCAACGGTATCGTACACGTAAGTGCTACAGATAAGGGTACTGGTAAAGAACAACACATCACAATTCAAAACTCTAGTGGATTGAGTGATGAAGAAATCGATCGTATGGTTCGTGAAGCTGAAGATAACAAGGCTGAAGATGAAAAACGTAAGGAAGAAATTGATTTACGTAACAAAGCTGAAGGCTTTATTGCACAAATCGATGGAATGTTAGAAGACAATAAAGATAAGATTGATCCAAAACAAGCTGAAGAAACTAAGAAATTGCGTGATGATCTACAAAAATCTTTAGATGAAAATAACATGGAAGAAGTTAAGGCTAAATTAGACATGCTTGAAAAAGCAGCAATGCAGGCAGGACAAGCAATGTATAACCAGCCAAATGGTGATGCAGCTTCACAATCTACACAAACTCACTCAGGTGATGATGTAGTTGACGGTGAATTCACTGAGAAGTAAAATAAATAAGCAACATTTGAAGTTCTAGCCCCGCTAGAACTTCTTCGTATCGTATGGAGGGATTCACATGGCAGAAAAACGTGACTATTATGAAGTGCTTGGCGTCAGCAAAAGTGCTACACCAGATGAAATTAAAAAGGCCTATCGAAAATTGGCCATGAAATATCACCCCGATCGAAATCATGAACCTGGAGCTGAAGATAAGTTCAAGGAAATCAATGAAGCTTATGAAGTATTAAGCGATGAGAAAAAACGTGCAACATATGATCAATTTGGTCATGCAGCATTTGAAGGCGGCGCGGGCGGCGGCTACGGCGGATTTGATTTTAACAGTGCAGATTTCAGTGATATCTTTGGTGATATTTTCGGAGGTATGTTCGGTGGAGGAAGCCGTGGCGGAGCAAGACAGGCTAATCGTCCGACACAGGGATCACATATTCGTGCAAGAATCCACGTAACATTTGAAGAAGCAGTCTTTGGTACATCAAAGAAAATAGAAATTACATTGAAAGATGAATGTACAACATGTCACGGAACCGGTGCAAAACCAGGTACAAGTCCAGAAACATGTCCAAAATGTCAGGGACGTGGTCAGGTTGTATTTACACAGCAGTCTATGTTTGGAACAGTTCGTAATGTTCAGACTTGTCCGGATTGTAA
>OHKW01001049.1_pt1 | contig 12671 bp, 9 predicted proteins | sample 1568931 | NCBI WGS metagenome assembly OHKW01 (sample SAMEA3879536, study PRJEB24766) | human gut metagenome | biome: human-associated habitat; feature: feces | place: USA | collected 1985/1987 | reverse complement strand
AATAATGTTATGAATTCCCTTAACCATATACCGATCTACGGAGAGCGTATGGTAAAGCATATCAGGAATACAAAGAGCAGCATAAAGCAGCTTTTTATTCCGGGTATGTTCTTTGAGGAGATGGGCATCATCTATTTGGGACCTGTGGATGGCAGTGATATAAAGGAAATGTGCCGTGTGTTTGATGAGGCAAAGCGTGTGGATGGTCCGGTGCTTGTGCATGTGCTCACGAAAAAAGGAGCAGGCTATGGCCCGGCTGAGCGTTATCCTTCCAGATTTCACGGTGCAGAGCCGTTTGTTATAGAGACAGGGCTTCCAAAGAATAAGCGCACGAAGGCCAATTACACAGATGTTTTCTCAACAGTCATGAAGAAGCTGGGCGAGAGAAATCCAAAGGTAGTTGCGATAACGGCTGCCATGGCAGATGGAACAGGGCTTCGCAGATTCCACCGCAATTTCCCGGAAAGGTTTTTTGATGTGGGAATAGCCGAGGCACATGCCACGACCTTTGCGGCAGGTCTTGCAAAGTCAGGCCTTATCCCGGTTTTTGCTGTATACTCGTCATTTTTACAAAGAGCGTTTGACCAGATACTTCACGATGTGTGCATACAGAATCTGCATGTCATCTTTGCAATCGACAGGGCAGGGCTTGTAGGCAGTGACGGAGAGACGCATCAGGGTATATTTGACATATCATACCTGTCGGTCATCCCGAATATGACAATCATGGCTCCGAAGAATAAGTGGGAGCTGTCCGATATGATGAAATTTGCGGTGGCATATGACGGTCCGATTGCACTCAGATACCCAAGGGGTACAGCCTATGACGGTCTCAAGGAAATCAGACAGCCGGTAGAGCTTGCAAAGAGTGAGCTTATCAAAAAAGGAAGCAGGGTGGCTATCATGGCTCTCGGCAGTATGGTAAAGACTGCTGTTGACGCGGTAAAGCTGCTTGAGGCAGAGGGAATTTCTGCTACACTTATCAATGCGCGTTTTGCAATGCCTTTTGATAAGGAAGCAATAAAGGAGCTGCCGGCTGAACACAGCCTGCTTGTGACCATGGAGGAAAACGTGCAAAGCGGCGGCTTTGGTGAGCATGTGACGGAGTATGTCAAGACTAACGGCATTGCTCTTGAGGTGTTAAATATAGCACTTCCTGACTGCTATGTGGAGCATGGCAATGTCGAGGTGCTCAAAAAGGAGCTGCATGTGGATGCCGAATCGGTGGCTAAGCGCATAATAGCAGCATTATAGATAGAGGTAACATACAGTATGAAAGAAAGATTAGACGTATTACTTGTAAACAGAGGCCTTGCACCATCACGGGAAAAAGCAAAGACCATGATTATGGAGGGCAATGTTTTTGTAAATAACAACCGTGAGGATAAGGCAGGAAGCACATTTCCTGATGACTGCAATATTGAGATTCATGGAAAGACACTGCAGTATGTGAGCCGTGGAGGGTTAAAGCTTGAAAAGGCTATGAAGCACTTTGATATCACGATGGATGGCAAGGTGTGCATGGATATAGGTGCTTCAACAGGCGGTTTTACAGACTGTATGCTTCAAAATGGTGCTAAAAAGGTGTATGCCGTGGATGTCGGATATGGCCAGTTTGCATGGAAGCTGCGTCAGGATGAGCGCGTGGTGTGCATGGAAAAGACCAATATCAGGTATGTGACGCCCAATGACATAGATGATGAGCTGGATTTTGCATCGGTTGATGTGTCATTCATATCACTTACCAAGGTGTTAGGTCCTGCAAGAGCACTGTTAAAGGACGGTGGCGAGATGGTTTGTCTTATCAAGCCACAGTTTGAGGCAGGCAGGGAAAAGGTAGGTAAAAAGGGCGTGGTCCGTGACAAGAGCGTGCATGAGGAGGTAGTGAACAATATCATATCCTTTGCACTTTCAAATGGATTTAGTGTGTTAGACCTTGAGTATTCGCCAATCAAGGGGCCGGAGGGCAATATAGAGTACCTCGTACATATCAAAAAGACAGATGATCCTATAAAGGAGGAATCAGTGGATATTCATAGTGTGGTCGAGGCCGCGCATGGAGAGCTGGACAGGAAATAGACTATGAAACATTTTGTTGTGATAGCAAATGCCTATAAGGACAGGGATTTTGCACTTACAAATAAAATAGTGGCATACATAGAGCAAAAGGGCGGCACGGCAAAGGGTCTTATGAGCAATGTTGAGGCTATATCCGATAACGAGTTTGAGCTAGAGGATATACCACAGGATACGCAGTGTATTCTTGTGCTCGGCGGAGATGGTACACTGATTCGTGCAGCCACAAGGGTGGAGACACTTGAGATTCCGCTTATGGGAGTGAATCTCGGCACACTCGGCTATCTGTGTGAGGTGGAGGAAGCTACGGTATTTGACGCTATTGATTCGCTCATGGCTGATAAATACATGACAGAGGATCGTATTATGCTCACAGGGCATAAAAGAGGCAGTGAGACCTCGAGAGTTGCATTAAATGATATAGTCATCCATAGAAAGGGCAATTTGCAGATATTAAGCCTCAATGTGTATGTAAACGGTGAGTTTTTAAACAATTACCATGCCGATGGCATCATTGTTGCGACTCCAACGGGTTCTACAGGCTACAGTATGTCGGCGGGAGGTCCGATTGTGGATCCGAAGGGCGATATGATACTGCTCACACCGAACAATGCTCACAATCTTACGTCAAAGAGCATTGTGCTTTCAGGCGATGATGAGATAGAGATAGAGATTCTAAGCCGCAGGGAGCAAAACGATGAGCTGGCGTGTGTCAGCTATGATGGCGACACCACGGCAGAGCTGGCTGTGGGAGACCGTTTTGTTATTTCAAGGGCAGCCAATCATACAAAGATTTGCAAGCTTCACCAGAGAAGCTTTTTGGAGATACTCCGCAAAAAGATGGGAAATTATTCATAACACAGATAAGGATTGTTATAATGAATAGTTACAAATAATATTTATGAGGTGGCAGGACATGAAAACAAACAGACAATCCAAGATAATTGAGATAATCCAAAAGAATGAGGTAGAGACGCAGGATGAGCTGTCTGCGCTTCTTGAAAAAGATGGTTTTCGCGTGACTCAGGCCACAGTATCCAGGGATATCAGGGAGCTTAAGCTCACAAAGATTCCTACCGCAGGCGGCAGACAGAAGTACGCCGTGATAACGGATGCACCTGAGAATCTCTCAAAGAAATACGAAAGAGTACTCAGAGAGGGCTTTTTGTCAATGGATATGGCACAGAATATCCTCGTTATAAAGACTGTATCGGGAATGGCAAGCGCTGTCTGTGCTGCAATAGATGCCATGAAGATGAGAGAAATCGTCGGTTCGATTGCAGGAGATGACACAATCATGTGTGCAATCCGGACTGTTGATGATACATATGCGGTGATGAAAAAAATCCGCAGAATTGTGGAATAATGTTACATGAATATCAGATTATAGCTGAACTGTAACAGAAAATAACATATATCGTCATGCCTGGGAGAGGAAGGAGAAAATATGTTACAAAATCTACATGTAAAGAATCTGGCACTCATAGATGAGTGTGAGGTTGAGTTTTCCGACGGACTAAATATACTGTCTGGAGAGACCGGAGCCGGAAAATCAATCATCATAGGCTCTATCAATCTGGCGCTTGGGGAAAAAGTGCAAAAGGAGATGCTAAGAGACAATGAAAAGCCTGCTTTTGTGGAACTTATTTTTTCAGTTGATGACCCAAAGATTATAGAGGCTTTAAGGGAGCTTGATGTGGAGGTCGAGGACGGATGCGTGATTTTAAGCCGTAAAATCACACAGTCGCGCGCAGTCGGCAGGGTAAACGGTGAGGCTGTGTCTGTTTCGCGAATGAAGGAAATAGCCTCATATCTCATAGATATCCACGGTCAGCATGAGCACCAGTCACTTTTATCAAAGAAAAAACACCTTGATATTCTTGATGAGTACGCAAAGCAGTCGCTTGGAGATAAAAAGCAGCAGCTTTCAGTAACATACAAAGCATATAGGGCGCTTAAGGATGAGTATGAAAAGTCAAATATCGACAATGAAGAAAGAAGCCGTGAGCTGTCATTCCTTGAGTACGAGGTGAAGGAGATAGAAGAAGCTTCCCTTGTGCCGGGTGAGGATGAGGAGCTTGAGGCGCAGTTTAGGAAGTTTTCAAACGGAAAGAAAATCATGGAGGGCGTAAATGCTGCATATTCTGCCACAGGAGGCGAGATGGAGAGTGCCTCAGAGCTTATTGGCAGGGCGGTAAGAGAGCTGTCGCAGGTATCAGGCTATGATGAGGATGTGGAAGCTCTGGAGAGTCAGCTGTCGGAGATAGACAGTCTGCTTTCTGATTTTAATCACGAGATATCAGGGTATATTTCACAGGCTGAGTTTGACGAGGAGACATTCTATGAGACACAAAAGCGTCTTGATGAGATAAATCATCTAAAGAGCAAATACGGCAATTCGATTGACGATATATTGATATCACTCAATGAAAAGAGGGAGCGTATCAGTGTCCTGAATGATTATGATTCTTATTTACAGAAATTAGAGCAGCAGCTTGCGAAAAAGGAAAAGGAGCTGGCACAGATATCGGATGAGGTATCAGAAATCAGACAAAAGAGTGCTGTAAAGCTTGTGTCAGAAATTAAATCAGCACTTAATGATTTGAATTTTCTTGCTGTACAGTTTGATATGCAGTTTGACAGATTGCCGGACTATACAGCAAACGGAATCGATGCGCCTGAGTTTCTAATCTCCACTAACCCGGGTGAGCCACTTAAGCCGCTTAGCAGGGTAGCATCAGGCGGAGAGTTGTCACGTATCATGCTCGGCATCAAGACAATCATGGCAGAAAATGACCACATCGAGTCACTTATCTTCGATGAGATTGATTCGGGAATCAGTGGACGTACAGCTCAGATGGTCTCTGAGAAGATGAATGAGCTTGGCCGCAACCATCAGATTATATGTATCACACATCTGCCACAGATAGCAGCTATGGCAGATGCACATTTCCTTATTGAAAAAGCAGTCGAGAACAAATCCACGGTTTCAAGGATTCGAAGGCTAAGTGACAATGACAGCGTTGCTGAGCTTGCCAGAATGCTCGGCGGTGCAAAAATCACAGATACCGTGATGGAGAGTGCACGCGAGATGAAAGCGCTTGCCATGGAGAAAAAAGCACTATCATAAATATTATGTGGAAGGTGTCGAGGTCATCATTGGTGGCGGTATATGCCATGATGGAAAACACATAAATTGTCAAACTATATTCGATTACGAATAAAAGAAAAATGACCGACGCATACTAATCCAAATGGAGGTAATAGTATGCGGAAGTTTTTTGGAAAATTTGTGAGTGTCACGCTGGCTGCAGTAGTGATAGCTATGTTTGCACTAAGCAGTGATGATAAGTGGTGCAGCAGGGTAGATAAGGCATTTGATGAAAGTGCATTAGGAAGTTTTTTAAATGAATCAAAGGCCGGATATGGAAGATATGCGACAGGGCTTCCAGGACAGGCGGCCAGTGTATTGGCTGATTCGGGCGAGAATGGTGAAAACGGCGGAAACGGTGGAAACGGCGGAACCGAACAAGACATAGGACAGACAGCAGATACAGCATCAACTCACAGAGCTACTGACAGAGATTATGAAGAGACAGATAAAATAAGTGATGGAATAAATGTTGAGGGTGTATATGCCTGTGGCAGGCTGACCGGTATATATGAGCAGACAGAGGGCGTGCTTGTAGTGAATACGACGGAGGTGACAGACGAGGATGGAAAAAAAGTCAATCCGGCAGATAAAAAGGTGCAGTGCGGTGATTATATCCTATCTGTCAATGGGCGCACTGTTGCAGACAAGGAGGAGCTTTCTGAAGCTGTGAATGATATCATGAAGGAATATGATGAAAGGCATGAAGATGAAAGTAATGAATATAAAAGTACCGTAAACATTAAATTTCTTCGAGGCGGTGAGAAAATGTCAGCGGATATCACACCTGTCAGGATGGATGATGGCAGATACTATATGGGAATATGGGTGAAGGACGATCTGGCAGGAATCGGTACTATCACTTATTATACAAAGGACGGCCGTTTTGGAGCGCTGGGGCATGGAATAGGAGACGGAACACAAAGCGGCAATCTCTTGTATGCAAACAGTGGTGATTTGTACAGTATGAAGCTTACCAAAATCAAAAAGGGAAAAGCCGGCGCGCCGGGCGAGATAGGCGGAGTAGTATATTTTGGCAAAAAAAGCCACATAGGCACACTTGACTGCAATAGTAATCTGGGAATTTACGGACAGCTTGACAGTGATGAATTGTCGGAATATGCCGCAGAGGATACGTATTATCCGGTTGCAGGCAAGGATGAGATACACATAGGCAGTGCACAGATGATATCGGAAATATCGGGAAAACTGGAAAAATATAATCTGGAAATAACAAATATAGACAAAAAGGCGACAGATACCAACAAGGGAATGGAGCTTAAGGTGACAGACGAAAGGCTGATAGAGCTTTCCGGTGGAATAGTGCAGGGCACATCCGGAAGCCCTATCATACAGGATGGGAAAATAATAGGAGCAGTCACCCATGTGTTTGTCGATGATCCGACCGGAGGCTACGGCATCTGCATTGATGAGATGCTGTAATTACTGCTCCATCCTGCGAAGCTCCGGCAGCACTGTGCTAAGCATGGTTACAAAGCAGATGCTTCCGCCAATCACGTTTGATACAGGCTCTGCCATAAACACACCGTCGGTTCCCATACCAAAGGAGTAAGGCAGAATATATGTCAGCGGTACAACGATAAACACCTTGCGAAGCAGGGAAAAAAATATAGCCCGCTTCTTTTTGTTCAGTGATTTAAAGGTGGTCTGTCCGATGTACTGCAGATCCATAAATATGAATGCCGCAAAGTAGATATTTAAAGCCTTCACCGCATCATCCATAAGGGTGGAATCGGAACTGAAAATTGCAATCAGGGCATGAGGGGCAAGTATAATCACACTCCACATGACAGCTGTATATAGAAGCACGAGCAGTCCCATAGTGAAAATAGATTTTCTCACCCGGGCCGGCCTTTTGGCGCCATAGTTGTAGCTTAAAACAGGAGATGAACCCTCCACAATTGCATAAATTGGAGTCTCGACCATCTGCCTGATGCTTGATACGATGGTCATTACCGATATGTACAAATCGCCACCCGTCACTGAAAGCACATTGTTGCAGCATATAGATACCAGGCTGTTTGTGAGCTGCATGACACAGCCTGAGGTTCCAAGGCTTATGATGTCCTTTGCATAGCGCGTATTTTCACTGAATTCAGAGAGGGTCATAAGGCGCACCTTAAGCTCAGCCTTTTTCCTAAGAAAGTGAAGCACATAGAGAGCAGACAGTATTTGTGAGATGACCGTAGCAATAGCTGCTCCTTTGATACCGAAATTAAATCCAAATATAAAAAGCGGGTCTAAAACCAGATTGGCAACGGCTCCGATTGCCACAGACAGCATGCCGGTAGTGGAGTAGCCCTGAGCGTTGATAAAGGGATTCATGCCGGTTGAAATCATGGATGGGAGTGTTCCTATCAAATAAATGAGCAGGTATGGCAGAGCGTATTTGAGAGCATTTTCAGATGCGCCAAACACGATTAAAAGAGGCTTTGCAAAAATCATGCACAAAGCTGTAAAAGCGACTGCGAATGTGCAGACCATTGTAAAGCTCGTATTCATTATAGTATTGGCGGCTCTGTCATCACTCATGCCTCTTTTTATTGAAAAAAGCGGAGCACCACCGCTTCCAAAGAGATTGGAGAAAGCGATTGTCAGCATTATAATAGGAAAGCAAAGCCCCACAGCACCGAGTGCAGTGGTTCCCATATCCGGTATGCGTGCAATGTATATGCGGTCTACTATATTGTACAACAGGCTTAGAATCTGGGCTGCCAGCATGGGCAGAGCAGCCTGCAATATGTTTTTCTTTATCGAATCGTTATCAAAATCTATTTTTTTCATAAATTACCTCTTTTTAATTTGCTTCGTTCATTATATCACCACATATAAAAAAATCAAAGGCTCAGCCTGTTTTGATATAGATTTTATTTATGACAAACTAAAAGAAAAATATATTTTACAATGACAAAAAACTACAGTAATATATGGACTATAAAATTACGAATTCTTAAATAACCATATATACCGGAGGATAACATGAAGATTACACAGATACATACAAATAAACCACAGTCACTTTCTTTCGAGATTTTTCCACCAAAGAAGGAGGAGGACTTTAAAAATATCGACGAGATGCTTGAGATACTCTGTGATTGTCATCCTGAGTACATCAGCGTGACATTTGGCGCAGGCGGCAGCTCAAACAATAACAAGACTATCGAGATTGCGAAGAAAATCAAGAACCAGTACAATGTGGAGCCGGTCGTACACCTTACATGTCTGTGCTATAACAAGGCAGAGATAGATGAGTTCACCAGACAGCTTTCATATGAGGGCATCGAGAATATCCTCGCTTTAAGAGGAGACAGAAATCCAAATGTGCCTGCAAAGGAGGATTTTCTCCATGCAAGCGACCTTATTAAGTACATAAAGGACACCACAGGTGATCAGTTCTGTATCGCAGGTGCGTGCTACCCGGACATACATCCGGAGGCAGCTGATAAGGTAGATGATATTAAGAATCTTAAGAAAAAGGTTGATGCCGGTGCAGAGCTTCTTTTATCGCAGCTCTTCTTTGACAATGATACCTTCTTCAATTTTGCTGAGGATTGCAGGCTTGCAGGTATCAATGTGCCTGTTATCCCGGGCATCATGCCTTGTATCAATGCGGCTCAGATTCAGAGAATGGTCACAATGTGCGGAGCAAAATTCCCGGAGAAGTTCCAGAAGATTGTGCACAGATACGGAGACAACAAGGCGGCACTTTTTGATGCCGGAATGTCTTACTGCGAGAGTCAGATAATTGAGCTTTTAGCTAATGATGTGGAGGGAATTCACCTTTATACTATGAACAATGTGAGAGTTGCAAAGCGTTTAACAGAGGGAATCAAGAACCTTATTTAGGACAATAGTACGGAACGCAAGCTCCGGGTACCACTGGCGCACACGTACTTCTGCCGTAGCTACGCTACCAAACTGCAAATTCGAATAAAAAATATCAACCGTTGCAAAAAGTACTCTAGATGATTATAATAGGTATATTAGATTTGTAAATGGAAACAATGTCCATATTAAATCGAAATTAAATTATATAATATATTAAGGAGACAATAGAAAATGAAAGAAAAATCAAGAAGCACTTTTTCCGGCAACATTGGGTTCGTTCTTGCGGCAGCCGGCAGTGCGGTAGGACTTGGAAATATATGGAGGTTTCCGTATCTGGCAGCAAAGGACGGAGGAGGACTTTTTCTGTTGGTGTATCTGATACTTGTTCTGACCTTTGGCTTTGCATTGCTTACCACTGAGATTGCAATAGGACGTAAGACCGGACAGGGACCGCTCACCGCGTATGGTCTTATCAATCCAAAGGGCAAGTTTATCGGTGTGCTTGCGTGTATAGTACCGGCTATTATTCTGCCTTACTACTGTACTATAGGTGGATGGGTTTTAAAATACTTTACACTTTTCATTACCGGAAGCGGTAAGAATGCAGTTGCGGATGGATATTTCACAGGCTTTATCACAGGCCAGTGGGCACCAATCATATTTGGAGTGGTTTATCTGCTTATAACAGCAGCAGTTGTCATTGGCGGAGTCAATAAAGGTATCGAGCGGTTCAGCAAGGTGCTCATGCCTATCCTTGTTGTGCTTATTTTTGCAATCGGTATTTTCTCACTGACGCTCAATTATAAGGATGCATCAGGTGCAGCAAGAAGTGGTCTTGATGGTCTTAAGATATATGTGGTTCCTGACTTCAAGGGGCTTACAATGCAAAAGCTTGTCACAGTATTTGTTGATGCACTCGGTCAGCTGTTCTACTCAATCAGTGTGGCTATGGGAATCATGGTTGCATATGGTTCGTATGTCAAGAAGGAATCAAAGCTCATGGGCTCAATCAATCAGATCGAGATTTTTGATACACTTGTTGCATTCCTTGCAGGTCTTATGATCATTCCGGCAGTATATGTATTTATGGGCAGAGACGGCATGTCAGCAGGACCGGGTCTTATGTTTATATCACTGCCAAAGGTATTTAATGAAATGGGAATAGCAGGAGATATTGTTGGATTGATATTCTTCATGATAGTTGCATTCGCAGCAGTCACATCGTCTGTATCAATTATGGAGGCTATTGTATCGAGTCTTATAGACAGATTTCACTGGAGCCGCAGAAAAAGCGCAATTTTAGTCACGGTATACGGTCTGATTGCAGAGATAATAGTCTGCCTTGGCTACAATAAGCTCTATATGGAGGTTAAGCTTCCAAACGGCACAGTCGGACAGATACTTGATATCATGGATTATGTAAGTAACAATGTGCTCATGCCAATCGTTGCACTTGCCACATGTATCCTCGTTGGCTGGATAGTAAGTCCAAAGGTAATAATAGATGAGGTGACACGCGGAGGCAGCAAATTCACCAGAAAAGGGCTTTATATAATCATGGTTAAATTTATTGCACCGGCATTCCTGCTTATACTGTTGCTGCAGGCACTCGGAATCATTACTTTTTAGAATTGAATTAAATTTATTGTATATTTTATATAAATACCCTTGAAATACAGCCATCATAATGGTAGTATTTTACTAAATGATGAAAGAGGGGGAGCCACTATGGCTTTTAGACGAGAGAAAAAGCGTATCGGTGATATGCTTATAAATGAAAATGTAATTACTCAGGAGCAGCTGGAAAAGGCTCTGCCTATAGCCAAAGAAAAGCATAAGAAGATAGGAGAAACACTCATTGAGCTTGGGTTCACCAATGAGCTTGAGATAGCAAAGGCATTGTCGCAGCAGCTGGGACTGGAGCTTGTTAATGTGAGCGCAATCAACATACCTGAGGAGGTGCAAAACCTTGTCAGTGAGACAGTGCTTAGAAAGCATGTTATGATACCATATGCATTTGACAAGAATAATGCCAATGTAGTGCATGTGGCCATGGCTGATCCTATGGATATGGTTGCGCTTGATGATTTTTCAATTGTTACCAATCTACAGGCTGAGCCTGCAGTAGCGACAGGCAGAGACATACTTTTGACGCTTGACAAATATTACGGTGATACAGAGGCTATGAAAGCGGCTCAGGAGTATGCGAGGGAGAGAAAAGAGCGTGAGCAGAAAAATGCCGAGGCTGAGGAAGCTACCAGCAAGGATGTCAACAATTCGCCGGTAGTTTTACTTGTCAACTCTATCATTGAGCAGGCAGCCAGACTCAGGGCCTCAGATATACATATAGAGGCACTGGAAAATAAAGTCAGGGTGCGATACAGAATAGATGGTGCGCTTTATGAGAAGGCAGCATATAGTATACATCTGCTTTCTGCAATTATTACACGACTTAAAATTATAGGTGGTATGGATATTTCCGAGAAACGTAAGCCGCAGGACGGCCGTATCACTATGGAGATAGACAAGATAGAGTATGATATCCGAGTATCAATCCTTCCGACAGTATTCGGTGAGAAATGCGTTATGCGACTTGCGCAGAAAAAGGCACTTACAAGAGATAAAAAGGAGCTGGGATTTTCAGACGAAGAGCTTAAGGCCTTTGATCATATACTGATGAATACAAACGGTATCATCCTTGTTACAGGTCCTACAGGAAGTGGTAAGTCAACCACACTTTACACGGCACTTTCAGAGCTCAACAAGGAGGATGTAAATATCATCACAGTTGAGGATCCGGTCGAGGCCAATATAGATGGAATAAACCAGGTACAGGTAAATAATAAAGCTGACCTGACATTTGCATCAGCACTTCGTTCCATTCTGCGACAGGATCCGGACATCATTATGATTGGTGAGATTCGAGATCAGGAGACAGCACAGATTGCAGTACAGGCGTCAATCACAGGACATCTTGTGGTCAGCACACTGCATACCAACAGCTCGGCAAGTACTATTTCACGACTGGAGGACATGGGAGTTGAAAGTTATCTGCTTGCGGATTCGGTAAAGGGAATCATTGCACAGCGACTTGTCAGAAGATTATGCGAATGCAGCAAGGATAACACAAGGGAGGCAACCATAGAGGAGAAGAAGGCACTTGGCGTACCGCTTGATGAACCTTGTACACTTCATGAGCCTAAGGGCTGTAAGCTGTGCAATAACATCGGCTATTACGGACGAATCGGTGTCTATGAGATAATGCCTATAACGAAACGCCTCAAGAGGATGATTGCGGATAAACGAAACGCTGATGACATTATGGATGCTGCTGTTGAGGAGGGTATGCACACTCTCAGGGCTTCGGCAGCAGAGTACGTGCTTGACGGAACCACAACATTTTCAGAGATGATGAAGATTACATACAATGTGGATAACTAATATTGACTGGCATGCTTGAATAATTGTGAAATCATTCCGTTTGTTCCGATTAACCGGCAAAAATGAGCAGCCGCCGGTTACCGGTTTGTGTTTCACAAGTGCTTATCTTGTATTGCATGATTCGGATGTCAAAACATATCCACTTTAGATATAA
>OHKW01001048.1_pt1 | contig 12680 bp, 9 predicted proteins | sample 1568931 | NCBI WGS metagenome assembly OHKW01 (sample SAMEA3879536, study PRJEB24766) | human gut metagenome | biome: human-associated habitat; feature: feces | place: USA | collected 1985/1987 | reverse complement strand
TTTTTCAGAAAAGATTAAGGCGTTGTGAGAAATTAATACCGCTTTTGGGCGACCGGTAGTGCCTGAAGTGGAAAGAATAAGGACAATCTCCTCAGAATTGCTTTCGGGAGTTTCCTTTAATGGCTCAAACGTTTCAAAAATCTCGTTTAAGGTAATTGTTCCGTGGGATTCCACGGTTTTGTCGTGAACGCAAAAAGCACCGTCGAGCAGGCTTGTGATTTCATCTTTGACAGAGAGGAACTGATCTTCAAAGTTGGTTTTGTGATGGAAGGTTGGGCAAATGAAAGCCTTCGACTCAACCAGGTTCATGGAGTAGACCAAGTCTTCACCATTGAAGGTAACAGGAAGAGGATGGCAAACAGATAGTAGCCCACATGGAAACGTGTCATACTTCCGCCACGTGTGGGGATACCGCACTCATAAGCCTCTCCTTTCTGGGGGTTGAACGAACGGGGCGAGATCAGCCCGGCAAGCCATAACGCCAATGCCACGAGGGCTGCACCGGTAAGGAGCGCCACGATGGCAAACAGGGCGGGGTCAATTCCAAAAATACCTAATGATATCATAAATTGTTTTGAGTTTTCTCAATCCTAAGGTCAGTTACCACATCCCCGGGCATGCCCACCAACCGGCGACAAGCAATCGGGCTCATGGCAAGATGCATTGACAAGTAACTGCACCAGCATCAACAATTTCACATTCATCGATTCCCGAAAACAACGGAGATTGCACAACGTTCCCTCCCGGAATCAATCGCAAAATGCACTTTTCCGAGGGCAAAGATAAGCTTTTTTTTTCAATTATAGGTCAATTTAACAATTTATTTTGGCATCAAATTGGCAATCTGAAAGCCACGGACAAAGGCTCCGCTGCCCCAGCAGCGCCCTAACCCGGGCACTTATCAGAGTTTATCAGAGCTTATCAGAGTTATCAGAGTTATCATAGTTATCATAGTTTATAATTCTGATAAACTCGGATAAACTCTTATAAATTCGGATAAAGGCAAAAAGCAGGAGGGCCGGGACAGAGTCCCGGTCCTCCTGCGAGGTATGTTTTTTAGCAGGGTTATTTCACACCAAGCTTGGTTTTCACGAGAGCTGTCACGTCCTGCACGTCAGCGCTGACGAAGGCGGGAACGCCCTCGGGGAATATCATTGTAAAGCCGTTCTCGGTGCCGACGCTCTTGATGGCGTTCATAACCTTTTCCTGCACGGGCTGCATCAGCTGAGCCTGCTGACGCTGCAGATCCTGCTGCGCTGTCTGGGCAAACTGCTGTGCCTTCTTATCAAGTTCCTGAAGGTCCTGCAGACGGCGCTCCTTGATTGACTGCAATGTGGTGGCGTCCTTTTCAAGTTCCTGAAGTTCAGCCATTTTTTTCTGAAGCTCTTCATTAATCTTTGCGTATTCTGCCTCATAAGTTTTGGCAGCTTCTCCAATCTTGGTCTGAGCCTCCTGATATTCAGCCATCTGGGGGATGATGCTTTCCACATCAACAACACCGAACTTGGGAGCCTGCGCCCAAAGGCATGCAGGAAGCGCTACTGCGAGCGCTACAAGAATTTTTTTGAACATGTTTGATTCGTTGAGTTATTTTTGATTTTTAATTAGTTGCTTTAACTGGACTCGTACAGGCCGCGACAAGAGCATTTTCAGGCATCAGTTGGCATAGCCGAGTTTCGCCAGCACTTCGTTGCTGACATCGATACGAGGCGAGGCGTAGATTATGTTGGCAGAGGATGCACGGTCGAAAATCGCCTGATAGCCGCGCTCTTCCGAAAGTTTCTTTACAGCATTATAAATATCGTCCTGAATAGGCTTCATAAGTGTCTGGCGTTTTTTATACAGTTCACCTTCCGGACCGAAATATTTGTAGCGGAGCTCGGTGGCCGACTGTTCCTTTGCCACAATCTCCTCCTCACGCTTTTTCACCTGCTCTTCGGTGAGGAACACCTTGTCGGAAAGGTACTGCTTATACATGGCGTCGGCCTCTTTCGAAGCAGCCTCCACCTCTCGCTGCCAACGCTGCGACAGCTGGTTGAGCTGTTCGTTGGCCATCTCATAGGAAGGCACATTCTTGAGGATGTACTCCATATCGATCAACGCGAATTTTTGGGCGCTTCCGGCAAAAGCGATGCCGGCGAGCAGTATCAGTGTGAAGAATATTTTTTTCATCGGTTAAAATTTAAGTTGTTTAAATCAGATTCTATACCAATATAGACGTCTGAGAGCCGAAAAGGTTTAACAAATCCGGCTTTAAGCCCCGACATCGCAACGGCTTAGAACTCCTGGCCGAGGATGAAGTGGAAGTGCGAGCCGCCTTTCTGTCCGAACACCTTGTCGAAACCGTAGGCCCAGTCGATACCCATCATACCCACCATGGGGAGGAAGATGCGGACACCGGCACCGGCACTGCGTTTGAGGTCGAACGGCGAGAAGTCCTTGACGGCTGTCCATGCGTTACCGCCCTCCACGAAGGCCAGACCATAAATGGTGGTCGTGGGCTGCAGCATGAAGGGGAAGTGAAGTTCAAGGCCGAAACGGGTGTACGCATAACCCTCGCGTCCCCACGGAGTGAGCGAACCGTTTTCATAACCGCGCAATGCGATGGTCTCGGTTGCATAGGTGTAGGATCCGCTCATACCGTCGCCACCTACATAGAATGTCTCGAACGGCGATTTTAGCCATTTGTTGTAGCTTCCGAGCAGACCGATATCGGCACGGGTCATGAGCACGAGTGTCCATTTTCCGTCAGGATTGGTGAGCGGAGTGTATGTACGCGACTTGAAACGGAGCTTCCAGTATTCAATCCAGCGATAAAGTTCTTTCTTGGATGCTGTGGTGTTCTCGTTATACAGTTTCTCCCAGTCCTTTTTACCGCCAAAGAGCGAGGCCGGCGGAGTGAAAGAGAAGTTAAGCGAGATGGTGGAGCCGCGACGGGTGTAGAGCGGGTTGTCGATGGAGTTACGTGCAAGCGTGAGTCCGAGCACAAGTGCGTTCGACGTACCGTTGTTCATGTAGTACAGATACTCCCAGTTCTTCAGGTAATAGAAGTTGTATGAAAGCTCTGTTGTGAGTGTGAAATAGTCGTCAGGCCAGTTCAGACGCTTTCCGAAGCCGACGGTTACACCGGCCATCTGGAGCACCTTGTTGGGGTCGTAGGCGTTCTGTATGGAGTTGGAATAATAATCGTTGTAATAGTTCGAGCCGTATCCGTAGCCATAACCGTAACCGCCGTAGAGGTAGGGATTGGACCAGTTGGAGTTGTAGTACGACGAGTTCACACCGGTCTGACGGCTGTAGTAGGCCGACACCTGCAGCGAGTTGGGGCGCTTGCCGCCGAACCACGGATCAAGGAACGACACCGAATACATCTGATAATAGCGCGCATTGGTCTGGGCGCTGATGGTGAATGTCTGACCCTCACCCTGAGGTATGAATCCCTTGAATGAGCTTGGGTTAAACAGATTCTTCATGGAGAAGTTGGTGAACTTCAACGCCACCTTACCGATAATACCGGTCTGGCCCCAGCCGAGCGAGAACTCAATCTGGTCGTTCGCCTTTGAAGTGAGGTTATAAACAATATCAACCGTACCGTTCTCTTCGTTGGGTTCCACGCGAGGATCCATCGATTCGGGATCGAAATGACCGGTCTGCGCAATTTCACGCACGGAACGGATGAGGTCCGACTTGCTGAACAGCTCACCGGGCTTGGTGTAAAGTTCGCGGCGCACCACTTTTTCATAGAGGCGGTCGTTACCATTGATGACCACCTTGTTGATACGGGCCTGAGGGCCTTCGAACATGCGCAGTTCGAGGTCGATGGAGTCACCGTGGATGTTTTTCTCAATGGGAACGAGTTGATAGAACAGATAGCCCTTGTCCATATAGGCGTTTGACACGGCATCGTCGTCCTCATTCAGACGTTTGTTAAGTTCCTTCTGGTTATAGACATCGCCCGGCTTCATTCCGAGGAAATAGTTGAGCTGGTCGGTGTTGTAGATGGTATTACCCACCCAGGAGATATCACTGATGTAATATTTCTTACCTTCTTCGAGGTTGATATATACGTCAACCTTCTTTTCGTCGTAAGGCACAACGCTGTCGCTCAGGATTTTCGCATCGCGGTAACCAAGCTCGTTATATTTCTGAATGATGCGGTTGAGGTCGTCATGGTAGTCGCTCTCCACAAACTTTTTCTGGCTGAACAGCTTCCAGAGGTTACCGCCTTCGTTGGTTTTCTTTATGACGCGCTTGAGTTTGCCGTCGGAAAGCACCTCGTTACCGGTGATATAGATTTTGTGAACCTTCACCTTCTGATGCTTGTCAACATCGATGTTCACAATCATCTCGTTCTTCTTGGAGAGGTCCTCCTGAAGATTTATCTTGACATCGGCGTTGCCGAAACCTTTTTCCTCGAAATACTTCTTGACAATGGCTGTGGCGCGGTTCACAATGTTCTGCGTGATCTGATTGCCCTTCATGAGGTTCAGACGCTTCTGCAGGTCCTCACGCTCACCCTTTTTCATGCCGTTGTATTTCACCTCCGAGATGCGGGGCTGAGTGCGGAGATTGATAAGCAGCCACACTTTGTTGCCGGCCATCTTCTCCACGATTATCTGAGCCTGGGCAAAGAGACCCTGACGCATAAGGCGCTTCACGGCCGTGGTGACATCGTTACCGGGAATCTCGATACGGTCGCCTTTCTTTAATCCCGAATATCCTATCACGATATAATCCTCATAATTATCGGCACCGGCCACCCGGATGTCGGCAATCTCATAGGTAGAGGGCAACGCCGAATAGACAATCGGAGGATTATAGATTGTGTCGACACGCTCCTGCGCATCGGCAAAACCGGAGAAGAACAATAGGGAGAGCAGCGTAAGTATCAGCTTATATCGCATAACGTGATGATAGTGCGTTGGTTGTTTCTTTTTTGGTTGATATATGCCCCATGGGGGAAGGTCTGTCGAAATGCCTCCTGCAATCAGTCGGCACCCCTCACCTGTTCGCTTGTGAGTCCGAAGCGACGTTCACGGTTCTGGAAACGTGCAATGGCCTCTAAAAAGTCTTCTTTTGAAAAATCCGGCCAATACACCGGCGAGAAATACAACTCCGCATAGGCTATCTGCCACAGCAGGAAGTTGCTCACGCGCATGTCGCCCCCGGTGCGGATAAGCAAGTCCGGATCGGGCATGGCTGCCGAACAGAGGTAGCGCGACACAACGGCCTCATCAATGTCCGCAGCGGCCAGTTTACCCGCTGCCACATCCGTGGCAATGCGCGCAACGGCATCACTGATTTCCCATCGGGAGGAATAGCTCAGAGCCAGATTCAGCACAAGTCCGGTACAGTGCGAGGTGCGTTCCACACATCCTGCAAGACGCTGGCGTGCATCCTCGGGAAGACGCGCTATATCACCCATCAATGCAAGCCGCACGTTATTGGCAATCAGATCCGGTGTCTCACGTTCTATGGCATAACCGATAAGATGCATGAGCGAGTCTACCTCCTGAGCCGGACGATTCCAGTTTTCAGTGGAGAACGCATACAATGTCAGATACTTAACACCAATTTCGGAGGCTATCTCGGTGATGCGCCGCACAGTGTTGACACCCTCCACATGACCCGACGAACGGTCGAGCCCGCGGGCCTGAGCCCACCGGCCGTTGCCGTCCATAATGATCGCCACATGAAGCGGCACCCTTTTAAGGTCTATATCGGCTTTACTCACTGACATTGCTGTTGTTTTTGGCTGATTAATCGACATAATGGCAAGTGGCGCACCGCTTGCCGAATTCGTAGGTAAGAGAGATGGATATGTTGGAATACCAGTCGGTATTTTTCAGGAAAGAGCTCTTTATAGTCTGGAGGTCGGCAAGCGCACCGTCCACATGGTCGGAAAACACCTTCGTCATAGTGAATTCCAGGCCGAGGTTGAGGCGTTCACGTAGCTTATATTTCAGCCCGAACCCCATGGGGATGTTAAACCCGAAATTGTTCTCCCCCTCGCATGAGGCCAGGGTGGCACCCAGACCGAGAGTGAGATATGGCGTCCACCTGCGCAGTTTTTTATAGGTCTCCCCTATCCCGTACGGGAAAAAGTTGAACTCTACGCGGCCGCCGAGGTCGTAGACGGTGGATTTGAAGGAATAGTTGGCACCGCCGGGAAACACATCGTCCATTCCTGCAGTATCGCCACTGAGATTCATCACATTAAGCACGCCTCTCACCGTCCAACGCACATCGGGCAGATAACGGAAGGATGCGCCGAACGACACGCCCGGTTTCGAGAAAATGCTTGAGGAGGCATCCCCCAGATATCCGGCCATACCAAGCTGGCCACCTGCATCGAAGCGGTAGCTTTCCTCCTGAGCCACGCCCCTGAAGGATGACACGGCCACAAGCAGAACAATCAGTATGGACAGAACGCGTTTCAAATCATCAATTTTAAATCACTCAAGAGGTCGGAAAGTGAAATGGTTAACCACTCCACGCCACACCACATCGTGCAGACTGCCGTCCTCGCCGTTTCCGCCGAACATATACAGGAACGGACAATGCCACGAGGTCGGGAGCATTGTAATACGGGAGCGCACCGGCTCCCAGGGTGCGAGATAGAACGGCACGTTGGTGGGCATGACGGTCCATCCACCCCCGAGCGTACGCGCCTTTGGCGTCAGGAGATGTTCGAACTGCAGGATGTCCACATCATAGAATGATAGCATATATTTAGGCAGCTGCAGGAACTCATCACCTTTTTTCCAGTGCATGCCGAGGTCGCGCGACAGATACACATCACGGTTCAGACTGTTGTCGGCCTTTCTTCCGCCGAAAGCAAGTAGAACTGTATTTTCAACGGGACGCCACGACATGGTGTCAATCTCGCAGATTGTGCATTCGGTCACGGCCACACCGTCAAGAGCGGGAAGCGTCTCGGAGAGTTTGGCCCACTGTGTTCCGTCGAACGCCCAGGATGTGCCGAGAGGCTCACCCGAAGCAGAGCGGCCGCCGAACATCACAATCTGGTCGGCCGTCGCCCATTTACTGCTGAACTCAATGGCCGCGGACGCTCCTGTCACGGGGAAATCCGAGGGAACCGCACCGAGCGAAGCGGCGGCAGGATAAGTGGCAAAATCGTAGGTACCGTTATCAGCCTTGATTCCGATGAGGGTATTGTTGTAGGGTGCCGCAATGCTGTGCCATACCTCGCCGGTGGCCGACCATGTTGTGCCGTCGGTGCTGCGGAGCAGCGAACCGTCGGTGGCAAGGACATACAATGCATCGTCGGTGGCGGTCAGTGAACGGACATCCACAGGCTGCGGGAACGAGGCTGCCCCGGAGGTCCAGACGTAATCAAAGGGGTTATCACTTACGGCCATCGAGTAGCTGCTTCCGTCGGAGGTAAGGCAGTATGCCTTTTCGTCAAACTCAACGGATTTCTGTGCAACAGGCGCGGCGAAAGCCGACGGCAGCTCTTTGCACGCAAGCTCGCTCCAATACAGCGAATCGGGCACCACTGTGTGCACGTTCACATTGATATAGTAATCGCGTGAGTTGACACCATCGTACGACACGACCTTGACACGGACCGCCCCCATACTGAAATTAATCTGGGCGCCGGAGTTGGCGAGCAGGTCAATCTCCTCCACATCTGTGGAACCTTCTTTGGGTGAATAGACCGTCACTGCCGATGCATCAGCCGACAGCGAGACTTTCAGCTGATCGATTTTGGTTCCGTACGGGAGTGAGTCGGCATTGTAGATCTTCGCACCGTTCAGGTCGATGGTGAAGAACACCGAATCCAGATTGTTCAGTATCGACTTGTCGGCCTGCAGTGCAAACGTTGTCACCGCAGTGCTGCTATAGTCCACAGGCGGGACAATCAGAGAGCTATCCTCCTTGTTATTACACGAGGCCATTGACAGCACGGCCACGCACAAAGGGATTGCTAATATGTTGTACTTTTTGTTCATATAGGCCTTGATTGCCTTAATTATATTCAAATGTGACGTTTCAAAAGCGCATGCAGAATCCGCTTATTTTCAACTTGCAAAGGTAGCAAGAATTTAGCAACTTTCAGCCATATTCATGGCAAAAAGCCCCTTTGCACTTTCCAAAAATCAATCACAAAGTTAAAACTTCCCTATATATCAACCAATTCAAGGGGATAAATTAAATATTTTTTCAAAACTTTTCACACCCGTTTGAGTCATTCTCATAATAGCTCAGAGTGTTTTCTCCCCATGCTTCACAACGGCTCAACAACCTTCCATCCAGCGCGGGAGCCGGACAGCAGCCGTCAGAACCAAGCGCAAAAGATGCGCGCTCCACACGCGCCATATCCCATAAGCCGCTATCAATAAAAGATGTGAGCATCCTCGGACCTGCCTCGACAAGGACAGATGTAATGCCGTGAGCCTCATACAGTCCGGACAAAACATCTTTCAGCGAGACATCGGCACCACGGCCGACAATTAACGGCTCAAGCCGTTGGCCGTCGGCATTTTCGCGCTCAAAAATCCTGGCATCCCACGGCACAGTGCCATGCCGGTCCACAATCACAGCCTTGGGAGTACGCCCGTGCCATCCCCTGACGGTCAACCGGCAATCGTCGGCAATAACTGTGGCTGCAGTGGTCAGCACGGCATCACACTCCGACCGCAATTTCATGGTGGACATGGTGGTGAGCGGAGTGGAGAACCTGCAAGCACCCTTATGTACAGAATCCCGGCGACGGTCCATGAACCCGTCGGCACTCATGGCCCATTTCAGCACCACAAACGGACGCCGGCATGCATGGGCGGTGAAGAACCTGCGGTTGAGCTGCCGGGCCTCCTCCCCCATCAGCCCCACTTCAACATCGATGCTGGCGTCACGTAGCATCGCGATGCCGCGACCTGCCACTTTAGGGAAAGGATCGACAGTAGCAATCACCACCTTTCGCAATCCCGTTTCCACAAGCAGCTTGGCACATGGGGGCGTTTTGCCGTAATGCGAACATGGCTCAAGGGTGACGTACATGGTGCTTTCACGCAACAAAGCACGGTCAGCATCGGCCACCGAGGCTATGGCATTGACCTCGGCGTGCGCGCTGCCGCACATCCTATGCCACCCCTCGCCTATTATCCGCCCCTCAGGAGCCACTATAACTGCGCCGACCATAGGATTCGGAGATGCGAATCCCCGGCCATTCTCAGCAAGCGCCAATGCACGGCGCATATATTTTGAATCGTCAGTCGTCATATCTGAACATCAATTTTTACGCTTTTTATTTCTGCAGCACAGAGGCTTCCCATTCATTGCCGTAGCGGTCGTAAGGAGCCACAGCATACCAGTAGCCGCGCAATTTGTCGGCAGGCAACAGGAAATTATTCCCGTAACATATGCCGAGGATATACGCGGACATGAAATTGGCACCGGTCAGCGCAATGGCATCAATCGGCGACACATCCACAGGTACGGCGTAGACCACATAGCGCATATCCGGAACCGGATACCAAGACAGTTCGTTTCCTTTAAGCACAAGCCCCTTCACCGATCCGGGATCGGAAGCCGCTTTCCAAGGCATTGGGGGCATCAGCGCAGGGAAGGCAAACACCGTCTGCCGCAGATGCGCGGCAAGTCCGCACGCTTTTTTGCCGGATATGTGCGCTGTGGAATAAAATATCTCGCCGGCATCTGTACCGGTTGAGTTTGCGCGGTTAGTCTCGACCTGCAACTGCTGTTCACGCCATGCGGCATCGCCCTCCGGGAGTGCAAGCACCTTCTGACTCGGGAAACTGTGACGCCCGAAATGCAGGGCTGCATCTGTCCACCACCGTGCAAGCGGAGCATATGGATTGGTGGCATGATCTGATGCCCAGTAAATCTGCGGAGACACATAGTCCACACTGCCGTCGGCAAGCCACTGGAGAGGGTCGCAGAAAATGCGGTCGTACATCCAGTCGTTTCCCACCGGAACCGACGGCAATCCGTGACGCGATGAAGATATGCCGTTTCCGCCTCCCACCCCGGCCGGAGAAACGCCGAAACGGACCCACGGCCTTGTGGTCTGAATCATATCGTGCACATCCCGGATGGTCTGATTCACATTATGCCGGCGCCAGTCGGCCTGCGTCATTCCCGACAGGTTCTCATCTGCGGCACACGCCTGGCTCCATAAATCAAAATCGTACCCTTCACCCAACGGAAGACGGTCAGGATAAAAATAATCGTCGAACACCAGACCGTCCACATCATACTTCTCCACAATCTCGCGGCAAACATCCACAATATGCTGCCGCACTTCAGGCAATGCGGGGTTAAGCACACTCACCCATTTTTTCTTGACTTTCGGAGCCTGCCTTCTGCGTTTTTTCCCTTTTCTGGAACGCTGCGCCGTGGCAGAAACTTTTTCAGGTGTCCCATATGAAATGGTCCACCCTTTGGTCCGCGGGTCAAACACATTATTACCGGCGGCAGCCTTTGCCGGTTCAGGCACCTGCCCGTTGGCAATACGGAACGGATTCACCCACGCATGCAGTTCCATACCGCGGCGGTGAGCCTCGTCGACGGCAAACTTAAGAGGGTCCCAACCTGAAGCGGGAGCCACACCGCGCGTGCCGGTAAGATATGCGCTCCACGGCTCGAACGACGACCGGTACATGGCATCCGACATGGACCGCACCTGAAACATCACGGCATTCACTCCAGCCGAGCGGAGCACATCAAGAATTTCCGTCAGCTCCCGCTTCTGCGCCTGCGCCACCGCTGCCGTTGTGCCTGTCTGCGACGGCCAGTCAATGCCATAGACCGTAGCCACCCACGCGCCGCGCATCTCATGTTTGGGCGACTCGCCGGCCCCATCGTCAGCCGCATAACACTGCGAAGCAGCGCTCCCCGCAAGGAGCGCTGCTGTCATGATAAATTTCAATAAATTCTGAATCTTCATTTCACAGAGATTTCATCGCCCGACGAATGAGCCGTCATGGCGGGATTATAGAGGCTCTGCACACTTGCCACTCCCGAAGCGAAGGTGCCTCCTTGCGTGGCGAACAGTTCGTAAGTGAGCATATATGTGCCGTGCGGCAGACGGTCGATAAACAGGTTGGTCGACGCGTCGCGGTTCTCCTGATAGAACCACAGTCCCTCGCTGGCCACCGGCCGCGGAAGCTGCTCCACAGGCTCGAATGTGGCAGCCCGGTTATCCTGAATAACCACATAGCTCAAATCGGACTCCACTTTGAGCACAAGCGAAACCTGAACGCGGTCGCCGGTGCTGAACGTGCGTGAGGGAACCCACTGCCCGTCGCGGTAGACATTCAAGGATTTCTCCACCGACAATTCTGCCGAGCCGGCAGCCTTGACATCGTGCATGGGGAGGCAACGCATAGTCAGCACCGCACCGAACGAGGGATAATTGGCCTGACGGTCGATGGTGAGCTGCGCGCCCTCACGTACCAACGGAGTGATGTTCTGTGTGAACGAGCCTGTGAAAGCCTCCTCTTTGGCAGGTTCAACCAATGTGGAACCTATGTGAATGGCGGTGCCTGCGGGGTTTACATTCCAGTCGGTTCCCGACATCAGTATGGAAGCCACCACTTTGGAAGTGCATACGCCCGAACCCCAGTCGTTATTTGTTTTCTGGAGCACAAGCCACTGGCGGATGCGGTCAATATCCGGCGAACCGGGAGTTACCGTAGTGAAGGCATCGAGAATCAGAGCGGTGCAGCCCACTTTGTCCAGACCGGCATAGAATGTACGGTCGAGCTGCTGCCACCACATCCCCTTCTCCGGTGTAACTGTGGCATATTCCTTGAGAGAAGCCACCACCTTGCGGGCCGTTGCATTATAGCCGTTAGCGTTCAGTATGAGCGCATCCACAGCCTTTTCCGTCACTGAACCGTTAGTCCAGTCGCCAAGTACACGCCTTACGACAGCTGCCGTGACGCGGGCTCCGGCCGAGGATTGCTTGACCGCCGGGAACATCGACCGCACATATGCATAGTCGGTGAAATCCCCCTGGCGGTGTTTGGCATAACGTTCTGCCGTGACACGGTCGAGACGTTTGAGACTACCCTCTATCATCGAGCCGAGCTTGCGGTCGGAGGGCAACCAGCCGAGGCGGTTGAGCTGCCCGAGCATCTGAAGCACCATTTCAGTGCTCCAGTCGGAAATTTCAGGATAATTGGGTGTCCAGCTCCAGCCGCCGTCACTCTGATATGTGCGCGCCAGTTCTGCAATGGCATTTTCAATGGCAGCGGAAGTGTTGCGCTTGTCGAGCAGAAGCACCAGGCGCTGCATGCGCTGGGTCTGCGAAAGTGCATCCGATACCCAAGGTGTTGAGTTGAGCAGAATGGATTTCAGCTCGCTGTTTTTCGACAGCTCTGATACCAGAGCCGAATCGGAGGGATTCTCGCTCCAGGCGCGCAACGCCCGCGCCACCTCAGGATAGCTTCGCATCAAGCCTTCGGCAACTGAAGCCGAGAACAGTGCCGAAGCGGCCTCGATCGAGGAGTTTATCTTGTTCTCCCGAAGTCCGGGGAGAGCCGATACCACTTCCCATGCCGGATTTTCTGTAAATTTCAAGAATGCCCGGCCATCGCCTACGGGCTCAACAGTAGTGGTATACGACTGCTGGCCGGGAGCGAGGTAGAACATCTGCGACTCAACCACATCCTGGTCGGAGGGCAATACGG
>OHKW01001042.1_pt1 | contig 12758 bp, 9 predicted proteins | sample 1568931 | NCBI WGS metagenome assembly OHKW01 (sample SAMEA3879536, study PRJEB24766) | human gut metagenome | biome: human-associated habitat; feature: feces | place: USA | collected 1985/1987 | reverse complement strand
ACAGACCCTGCGGCAGCTTGGTAATGTTGGCATAGCCCTCTTCGTTCACGTCCTGCTGGGCGGCAATGGCGGGCACAGCGGGCAGATACTTTACCAGCTGGTCAGCCAGCGTGCTGTCGGAAAGATCGCCCAGCACGACACCGCAGCCCGTAAAATCGCCGGTATAGTCAAAGTACAGGTTGCCGTTGGTGCGCTTGACGGAGGCCACCTGATACAGGGTAAGCTCGCCGCCGCGCAGGGGCACATCGTTGTGGGTGTCGTACAGACGGACGTGGAGCGAGCCCAGACGCCCCAGTACAATGTTGGCACTGGTGGCAAACGCCGGCAGGGCGCAGCATACCACAAGGCACATAGCCAGCAGTACAGCCGCCAGACGATGACGCAGATCAATGCTTTTCATGTTCTTCACCTCTCGTTTTCTTGGGTTTGCGTGTGGAAATCAGCATACCGATCAGCAAGATCAGCAGCATGGGCAGCGCCATAATGGGCGCAACAATAATGGGTTCAATTTTAAGCGCTTCGGCGGTAACGCGGAGGTGCTTGTACTGATCCGGGGTCTCTACGCGGCGACCGCGTACCAGCAGGCGGTGGGTGTTGATGCCGTAGGGGGTGCAGGTCATCAGGGTGACGTAATCCTTGCCTTCGGCGATCTTCAGCTCGTCGGTCTCGGTGGGCAGCACGATGGAAATTTTGTCCACCTCGTAGGTGAGCACCCGATCCAGCACGGTGATGGTAAAGGTATCGCCCACTTCCAGCTGGTCGAGGTTGGTAAACAGCTTTGCGCTGGGCAGGCCGCGGTGCGCCGAGATGACCGCGTGGGTGGACGCGCCGCCCACCGGCAGGCTGGTGCCCTCCAAGTGGCCTGCGGCGATCTGCAATACGCCGTCGCTGGTGCCGTGGTAGATGGGCAGCTCCACGCCGATTTTGGAAATGGTGATGTAACCCATAATGCCGGTGCCGGTAATATCCAGCGTGTCGTTGTAGCCGGTAAGCTGATCCGGGCGGTAAAGGGCGTTTTCGTTGGCGGCCACCTGTGCGTTAAAGGCATCGGCGGCGTCAAAGTAGGCGCTGTAATCCGCATCGGTCATGTTGTCCACGTCCTGCGCGTAGCTTGCCACCGCGCGGGACTGGTTGCGCTGGTTGACATAATCGCTGATGGTGGGGTATAACATCACGGATAGACCCACGAAAAAGACGTGGATCAATATAATGGTGCTTTTGTTCTTTTTCGTGGGCTACTCCCTAACGTTATAGTTTCAGGATCAGAGCAGGGGGCCTTGCGGCCCCGCTCTGTGCCGGGGAAAAGGAGAGCTTAGCGGTTCTCCATGCGCTTTTTGGTAATGAGCAGGATGGCTGCTGCAACCATCAGGCCGCCGCCGATGACATAGAACAGGGTGGTGCCGATGCCGCCGGTGCTGGGCAGGGTAGTGCCGGAGTTGTTGAAAACGCGAACAGTCTTGTTGTCGGTAGCCTCAGTACCATTGTACTTAACGGTGCAAGAAACGGTGCTACCTACAACTGTGGGCAGAGTACCGCGATCGATCACAACCGTAATAGGATCGGTCAGCTTATTGTAGCCGGTGGGAGCCTTGGTCTCCTCCAAATAGTAGGTGCCAGCGTCCAGACCAATCAGATTAATATTACCAGACGCGGGGGTCACAACGGTGGTAGCTTCAGACTGGTTGCCCCACTTGACAAACTTATACTCGGTAGCATCGGTAGCGTTGCCAGTAGTGGTTTTATCCAGAACAGCGTAACTTACGGACGCATCGGCGTTCGTCTTGTACAGCTGGAACTCGGCATTTTCCAGAGCGTGGTCGGCACTCTCACTGGTGGTGGTATACTTGTGCACGCCCATCACCCAGACGTAGGTCTTGGTGGTGGAATTAGGAGTGTTTTCACCGTTGTAAGTGAGGTGAGTGGTGTTAGGGTTACCTTCAGTACCGATGGTAGCAGAAGCCTTGACGGTTGCCTTATAGGTGATACTGAGCAGATCGCTGGGTGCCAAAGCGGTATTTTTAAATTGAATCTCAAAGGTGCAACCGTCAGTATTATTGGTAATCAGATCGTAGTGAGTGCCCGCTTCTAAGGTTTCCTCATGGCCATAACGCCAACGGTAAACAATGACAGAGGTATTATCAAATTCAAATCCGGAGCCCATAGTATCGTGCAGAACATAGTTGGTAGGCTTGCCATCGTTTACAGTGATTCGGGTATTAAACTCAACAGTGTCTCCAATGTTGGCGTCGTTATAATATCCGTAAGTGTTGCCCTCCTTGACCAACTTGGTAACGGTAGGCAGACTGTTCTTTTCCTCGATGATTACTTCTGTTGCAGTGGAATCAATGGAGCAGATAGAACCATTGTTCAGGTCGGAAACAACCAGATACCAACCGAGAGGCAGACCAGCAAATTCAATTATTCCCTTATCCTCGCCTTGAGCCTTCTTTTCTGCCTCTGCGTCGATGCTGTTAGTAGATGCCCATACACCAGCATCATTTGCAAAGGTCTGAACATCAGCGTGTTCTACCCAAGTAACATCTCCGGTGGAGCTGTTAAAGGCCAAATAACTGGTTTTAGAATCAACAAAGTCGCCCCACTTAGTGTTTTTTACATAATGGTAGGATTTGGTGGTTGCATTGTACTGAAGATCCAAAATGCGGTAGATTTTATAGGTTTTATTAGCAACAGCATTTTTAATGATAATCTTACCATTAGTGCTGCTACTGTTGTGGCTGCCAGTACCGGCAGTAGTACCACCCTCAGCCGCAAACGCCGGGATGGCCATGGCGCAAACCATAGCAACTGCCAGCAGCGCAGCCATGAGTTTCTTCATTGCTTTTTTCATGGAAAAAGCCCCTTTCTTTTCTGCCCCCTGCCGCCCCCTGCATTTTGCACAGGGGGGGGGTAGGGGTGTAGTTTTGTTCGGACTATCGCGTAAACTTTGCACTGGGCGGGCGGGGTTTAAGCTCCGGGCGTCCGGCAGGGAAGTGCAGTTTAGTCATCTGCCCTCCCTTCGCGTCTGCGCTTGCGATGGATAATACTATATGCCAGCGCAGACAGCATCATTGTGCCGCCCACGGCTGTGTACGGGAGTGTACCGGTGCCGCCGGTAGAGGGGAGCTCGTAGCCGGAGGAATCGGTCTCGGTGTTGATGATGGTAATAGTACCATGTTGCACACCATCGTTGCCAATGTAGCTTACCGTGTAATTTTTGCTGGTGGCAACTTCCTTTACGTAGAAGTACCAGTCTTTATAGGCTTCAGGGATCGGGTAGTTGTAAGTCCAGCTCTTCGCCTTTTCCAGCTTGATGTCCTCAGCCTTTACAGCGCTGGTGGGATCGCCTTGGGTCGGGGTGCACCAAAGTTCCAGATTGATGTAATCCGGCAGGCTGTCAGCGTCTGCGGCAATGGGGTTGCGGTCTTTGTCGATCCACTGCTTTACAAAGGTAAGTCGGTTGCTTTCGTTGGTCATTTCCAGATCAATGGAAGCGCTGCCCTTGTAGACCTTGACGTTACCTTGGGCTACGCCGGTGTTAGTTTCACCGTAACGGCCAACAGCCTTCGTGTAGGCATCGACATCCGAGGTGGAATCAGATGTCCAGATGAAGTAATGCGCCCAATCTGTATCCGTGCGGTAGCCATCCGGTGCCTGTGTTTCGGTCAGCTTGTAAAGATAATCGTGGGGGCGGTACACTTCACCGGCTGCGTTCTTACCGTGCTTTAAACCGGCAGCTTCGGAGAAGGTCAGGTCGATCTTACCGCTCTCGTCAGTTGTTACAGTCTGGACGTCCTCGTACTCACCGGTGCCGTTGTTAAACCATTGCAGCTTGAACGTTGCACCGGGCAGCAGCTTTCGGGCATCGCGACTATCAACCTTATACAGATGCAGTCCGGCAGAATCAGCGGTACCTCCGGCGCTTGTAGCCTGCGTCTTTGTGGAAATCTCCTCGAGCGTTTTACCACAAAGCTCGGCGGTGTTTTTCATGCGGTACTCGGTTTTAGAAGTGTTCCTGTAAGCATACTCCAGAACATAGGCATAACCGTTCGGGACGCTGACGGTAAGGATATAATGGTTGCGCTGATTTTTTTGGGTCTCCTTATAGTCCACAGTATATACACCATCGGCGATCTCTGCGCCCTTCTTATCGGGAGCGGTTGGGTCATAGCTGTACAACTTGACCGTAGAGCGTACCAGCGCGGCGGTATTTGATTCGTTGCCATCGGGGTGCATATCGTCTACCAGCTCGATCATCTTGTGGGTGCCAAGCTTCAGCTTGTCGGGGTTGATGACAACAGAGTACCGTACATAGCCGGTAGAATTATCATACTGTCCTTTCTTGCTTATGATCTGGGATTCATGCTTGACCTCAGTTTTGGTGGTAGAGCTATACTCTCCCCATTTTGCAGAGTTGCTGAAATATACGGTCTGCACCTGCTGGGTAGGATCCCAGATGCTATCATCCACTTTTGCAGCAAAACGGATCAGGATGCGGTCGACAAGCTGCGGGTCGGGGTATTTCAGATACTTGAAATTACCAGTAAGACCAAATGTCAACTTCTGGCCGTTCTGCTGGACGCTGAAGAAGTCAGCGGTTGAAAGGTTTCCTTGAATCTGGGGCTGTTCATCGCCATTTTTATACCATTGTGCATCGGACATGTATTGCCGCCATGTATTGCCAGTGGTGTACATATCTTCAGCACCACGGCGCACTACTACATAGGCAGAGTCTTTAACATAGGTCAGGCCGTCCTGCAGGGTATCGGTGACGGTGGTGGCTGTCCATTTTGTCAGGTCGCCGGGAGTAAGCTCCAACTGGTAGTAGATATAGGTGCCCTCGTGCTTGACGCCATTAAAATCTGTATAGCCGTTGCCTTTTTCTACAGTGACATCGTTGGCGCTATAAGAGCCTTCACTATTCGTACCGCCGGCCGTATTAGAGGACGTTTTAACAAGCCCCATGCTGTTATCGGCGGGCACGGTAAAATAGTACGTGGCGGTCTTGCCTTTGCCCTTATTCTGGAATTCAATCTTGTCACCGGGCTTCAGCGCAGTTTTATCATACGATGCCTTGGTAGAGTACTCGGAGATCACGACCTCATCCAGATCGAACGTACCGGTCTTTTCAAACGTCAGCTTGAAAGAGCGAACTGTGTCGTTATCGTTCGGGGAAGTGTACTCATCCTTACAATCTTTTCCCGCGTAATAATGGATAGTAAGTTTAAGACCGGCAGCCAACAGATCATTGTAGCCGTAGGAATTTTCTCCCACAAACACCAGCAAGTTAGCCTTGATGTCTGCTTCCAACTCGCTCTTGACGGCATAATGGTCGCCGTTTTCGGGCTTTTTGATGGTATCCTGAATCTCGACCTTGTTTGCGCCTTCATTATCGGGCAGCTGAACTTCCAACTTCCAAGGCAGCGTAAAGAGCCCGGTTGTGGTATCCAGATCGGAAGTGGTCAGGGTGGATTCATTATTACCAGATTTAGTTGTTTTGCTGACGACCTCGCTGCCTTTGTTGTAGCCGGCAGAGCCCGTGCCTTCCCACTTCTTGCCCCCATTGAGTTTGATCGTTGCAGTGTTGCTTACAGTGGGGTTCGTTGCAAAGTCAGCCGGGGCAGTTGTGGTATAGGTTACTGTATACTTGGAATTTGCATTCGGGTCGTTGAAGGGAGAATCATTCGGGAAGGTGTAGGTGAATTTGTTTTTACCAATTTCAAAAGCAGTTTTGTTAACAAGCTTTTTGCCGTCCTTGTCCTTGATGATGAATTTGCCGGTCATTTCAGTTCCGGTAGGCAGGGTATCATTCAATTCAAGCCCGGCCAGCGTGTTGCCGTTGGGGTAAATCTCGATCGTCCAAGTGATTTCTCTTGTTTTTGGGTCATAGCTGCCATATTTTTGCAGCTCGTTTTGGAAACTGATTTCTTTACCGTTGCTCTCGCCATTGGCAAAAGCGGTATTTTTAATATTACCCCAGTCCTGCTTGGTTTTCTTGAACTCAAGATCATAGTCCAGTGTATAATACTCACCGGCGTTCAGCGCGGGCAGCTTGCTGCCGTCGGCTGTTGTGATCTTGATTGCAGGACGGCCGTTTTCGTTAGACGTAGTCACTTTGCAATCGCTGTACGGTGTAGTGCTACCGTTCTTGTACAGCTTGACATCCTGATACTTGACATCCGAAATATTATTGATCTCGGTGATCTTATCTACCAGATCGATCGTCTCGCCGCTGCCGTTTTTCGTGCTTACGGTAACTTTGTAGTGCACCTTATAGGTACCGTCAGATTGCAGCGTATACTCAGAGCCGCTGGCGTTCTTTACGATCTCTTTTTTAACTTTAACGTCCGTCTGCTTTTTGATCTCAACAGTATGGTTGGTTCCGGGGAATCTGATCTTATTTTCAGTTGAGGTCGATGTTTCGCTTACGCGGCAATCAACGTAAAATGTGCCGCTGGTCTGTCCGCTCAGCGGTTTGTTAAAGGTGAGGGTAGCAAGACCGTTTGTGTCTACGGTAATATTACCAATGGTTTCGTTTTGACCGTTAGTCAGATATCCGCTTGCAACGTTTTTAAGCGGAATAAGATGGCTGGGGAGCTTGTAGGTCAGGGTGCTTACACCCTTGGCGCTCCCATCGGGAATGTCAAAGCCATAATGCAAGGAGACATTGTCATTGACGGTAACGGAAACACCCTTGGGCAGTGTAGGGGCATCGGTGGTGGGAGTGCCCTTGACCGTGTAGGTTTGGCCGTTGAGCTTGATCGTAATGCCGGTGATCCAGTTATCGTTCAACGTGGCCGTGGTGCTTGCAGTCATGGGCTCACCCGCCAGCGTAAGCATATCGGGTGCTTGCAGTGCGCCGTCAACGGCAGAGGAGAGCATCTCGTCTGCGTACTGGGCGGCGGCAACATCCACCACGGCCAGAACCTCGGCGCTGGAAAGGGTGACCTCAGCCACCTTGCCGTCCACGTCGCCGGAAATAACGGTCAGCGTGCCGGCGTCGCTGTCCACACTGCTCACGATGCCCACGGTCTCCACGGGCTGAGCGTCAGTCACGGTGGTGGTCTGCGGCTCGGCAGCGGGGGAAACCACGCTGGGGATAAGGGTGTCCGCGCCGGATGCAGAGGTGCCGGTGCTGTCCACAGGCTTTGCGGCGGGCTGCTCCGGGTTGGCAGTGTCGGGGAGATCGGGGGTGATCACGCTGTCGGCGGCAGGGGTGTCCTCGGCAGCAGGGGTGTCCTCGGCAGCAGGGGCTGCATCCAACGCAGAAGCGCCGGAAGTTTCAAGCTCTGCGCCGTTCTCGAAATCGGTGTCCATGCTGAACTGGTCGTCCAGATCGTCCGCTGCACCATCGGCGCTGCTGTCCACAGCCACGGTGCGGGTGACGTACTTATTATAAATAACGATGTCGCCCACATTGGCGGCGCTGCCGTCCTCGCCGTCCAGCAGCCAATCCATGTCGCTCATGGAGCTGCGCAGGGCAAGCACGCTGGCCTCCTGCGGGATGGCGCTCTGGGGGATACCGGCGTACTTCAGGCAGTAGGAGAGGAACATCACGTCCCACTCGCCGTAGGGGTTGCCGTAAGACTGGCCGTAGCGGGAGTAGTAGCGCAGGGTCACGCCGTCTGCGGGGTCGATCTCGAAGTTTTTCTCGCTCTGCTCGTAGCCCAGCTGGGTCTTTGCCACGCTGAGCAGGTCCTCGTCCCAGTTGCCGGTCATCACGGCCTCGGCGTTGGCGGCCTGCCACTCTTCGGGGGTCTCAACGTCGGCGGAGGTGTCGCTCAGGCAGGCTACAGTGTGGTGATGCTCCGGCAGGGGGCAGGTAAGCACTTCCTCGTAGCAGGCGTCAGTGTGGTGGTGGTAGATGGGCTCCACGGTGTCCACCGCCGGCTCCAGTGCCACAGGCTCGGCCACAGCCATAGCCGCCAGCTCGGCGCTCTGGGTGGGCTCCACCACCTGCTCCACAAGCTCGCCCTCTTCCAGTCCACAGGTCAGCTCGTACTCGGTGGTGTAGCAGTTTTCATCGTGGGTATGCTCAAATTTATCGCAGATCAGGCTGCCATCCTCAGGGTCGAAGCAGTCGTCACCGTGGACGTGCTCTTCTTCCATGCAGGTCAGAGTCTGCACCTCGGTGTAGCAGTCCTCGGTGTGCTCGTGGGGCACAAACTCGATCTGCGGCTCCAGCGACAGCGGCGCGGGCTCAGCCTCAACGGTGGGCTGGCTGGTGGCAGCAGCGGCGGCCACCTCGTCCGCATTTTCAAGCTCGCCTTCCTCGTAACCGCAGGTGAGCACCTTGGTGTAGCAATCTGCGGTGTGGGTGTGCTCCTCCTCGCCGCACTGGTACTGCGCGGTCATCGAGATGCCCACGCCATGCAGCTGCCAGTTGACGAACAGGGTGGTGATCATGGCAAGTGCCAGCACAAATGCGGTGTAGCGCCGCAGGGTGTGCCGGTTCTCACGGAACCGCTCCATGTACGTTTTAAGAATGTCGTTCATAACGAAATACCTCCTCCCGGGGTCAATGGATCAACGAGAAACTGGACAAGGGCCATATCCGCAGGAAAACCCTGCCCACGATCTGGCTTTTTTCAACGCAGCCTATCACGCTGCTGCGGCTGTCGATGGAGGTGGCACGGTGGTCGCCCAGCACGAAGTAGCGGTTTTCCGGCACCTGATAGGGGAACCGGATGTCGCATTCGCCCACGGTCAGCGCGTCCACATAGGGTTCGTCCAGCGCCACGCCGTTTACCGAGACCACGCCGTTCACGTCCATATCGATCACATCACCGGGCTGCCCGATGATGCGTTTGAGCAGCAGCTTGTTCTGCCAGTAAAACCCGCACAGCTCGCCGTTTTCAATGTGGTTGGATTTTACCAGCAGGATAATGTCTTTATCATTTAATGTAGGGTACATGCTGTCGCCGGAGACCTGAAGCACCGGCAGAAACAGCGTAGCCAGCAGCACAGCTACTGCGGCTACCACCACCAGAATATAGATCGTACTGCGCAGCACCCGCTGGTAGCGGCTCTGGTACGCAAGACGCTCACGTTCTGCGGCCACTTCCTCGGTGGAAGGGATGGAAGCGAACCGGATATCGCGTTTTTTCATGTTTCCTCCGAAGGCAGGCCGTCTGTGCTGCGATACTGGTCCAGCAGCTCGTTGGCCTTGTGGTCAAATGCCTGCCAGCGCTGCTGCACCTCCTGCTCGGCGCGCTCTACCATGGCCTTGCAGTCGGCCTCGGTCTGGGTGCGTTTTTGCGCGGCGGCGGCGGTCATGGCGTCGCATTCCTGCTGCGCCTGCGCTTTCAGGCTGTCGGCGTCTGCCTGTGCCTGCTCCAGAATGCGCTTGGCCTCGCTGCGCGCCTGCGAAAGGGTATTGGCGGCGGTGGCGTTGGTGTCCGCAAGACTGGCCTGCACCGAGTGCAGATAGTCATCGGCGGCGGCCTGCGCGGCGGCGAACACGTTGTTCAGCTCCAGCGCGGCCTGCGCGATGGAACCGGCGCTTTCCAGCCGCAGCTGCCGGTCCTGCAGCTGCGCGGTAAGCGCGGCGTTCTGCGCCTTGAGCTGGTCCTCGCTCTGTTTCAGCGCATAGATGATCTCTATCAGTTCAGCGCGGTGCATCCGCCGCAGTTCACGATCTGCCATTTGCGTACAAACTCCCGAATGTAAAGATAACGAAATTTTTTTCGAAAATACCGAAAAAACTTAAAGAAAATGCCTGAAAACTCACTTGTTGCCACGCAACTTGCGCAGCTGGAGAGACCTTTTATAAACTATCTTATTTTAGCACATTCCATGTAACAACAATATAACAAATCAGACACAAAATCAAGAGATAAAGCCCAAAAAATATCGCATTTTTTGCTTTTTATATAGAAAAAGCCCAAAAAACGGCCACTGACCCCCAAAAAACTTAAAAAGGCTGTTCACAATTCTGGAACGCGAAGTTCTGCGCAGTAATGCACTGAATTACAGCGTGTACGAAAAACGGGAGCCGCACTTTTCGAAAAAAGCGCGGCTCCCGGATCTGAACTTTGGGGTGATGCTTTTACTTGCCGAAGCTGCCCAGCAGGCTGTTCAGCGATACAAAGGACTGGTAGATGACGTTAACGTTGTTGATGATGGAGCTTGCACCGGAGAAGATGCGGGCAATGTAGTTGAACACCTTGCCGATGTCCAGGAAGGACTGATAAGCGTTGCTGGCGCCGCCGTCCAGATAGGTCATCTCCTCGGCTTCGATGGTGGAATAGCTGGCGGGCATTTTCATGGTAGAAGTAGTCATGGTAAGATCCCTTTCTTCAATGGTGTCATTGTGTTTACAGCAGTGTTCAGAACATGGTGGCGACCAGCAGGGTAGTAAGCAGGGCACCGGCCACAAGGGCAGGGCCTACATACTTTTGCCACTGGGTGGCGGCAGGCTGGGTGGTGGGCTGCGGCACGGTAGAAGTACCGGCCTTGGCAGTCCAGTGGGCGTAGATGGTGGCGTCGGAGGTGAACACGGTGGAGGTGGTCACCTTGCTGCCGCCCACCGGCTCGGTGTACCAGCCATCAAAGGTGTAGCCCGTCATGGTAGGCTGCTCGGGCGTGCTCTCCAGTTTGCCGGACAGGTTCGTGTAGGTTACCACGGTGGAGCAGATGCCGCCTTGGGCATCCATACCAATGGCGTACACGTTCTCTTCCTTTTTGCTCCCTGAAGTTTTGTCGGCGGCAAATGCAGCCGGCAGTGCGCAGCACAGCAGCGTGAACAGGCAAAGCCCGACCACCAGCGTTTTCAGGAATTTTTTCATGAGATCCCTCGCTTTCCTTCACAAAGATGGAGACACTGCCCCGCCCGGGGACAGCCCGGACATCGGCGTAGTTTCTTCAACTTATTTTTATCACATCCAGTGTACCAGAATCGCAACAAAAAATACAGTCTTTTGAGAAAATAATAAGAAAAATCAGGAAAAAAATAAATTTCACCTTTGCAATATGAATCTTGTGCCCCCTGCGGACTGTGTTTTTTGAAAAACGCATCCCGCAAAACTTGCCTTTCGTAAAAACATGGAAGGATATGGAAAACGCAGGGTCCCGGCCGCAAAGCCCAAAAACCGACCCAAACCGCCGCAAGTGCGGCAGACAGCGCACAGAAAAAGCTGCAAAAATGCGGCGCACCTCTTGTGGAACAGCGGAAAATATGCTATACTGTTTTGCATGATGCGCCATCGCCAAGCGGTAAGGCAGGGGACTTTGACTCCCCCATCGTAGGTTCGACTCCTGCTGGCGCAACTTGAGAAAAAACCGCATGAATGCTGGAAAATCCAGTGTTCATGCGGTTTTTTGTTTTCTGTGAAGAAGGGTTTGCTGATTTTGGGCGTTTTGAAGTTCCAAAAGCAGTATAGAACAGCAAAAAAGCCGCCCGGCTTTCCCGGACGGCTTAGGATGTACGTTGGGGAGATTACTTGCTGGAGGTGGAACCGGAGCTGGCGCTTGCGGCACGAGCCAGAACCCAGTTCATGGAATACTCGGCATACTGCAGGTCGGGGCAGTAGGTAAAGACCAGCTTTTCGCCCTCATCCAGAGAGGCATTGAGCGTAATCTTGCCGGAGTTGGTAACGCTGTTTGCCAGGTTGGTGTCCAGCAGGGAAGCATCGATCAAAAGCTGGCTGCTGGTTCCACCAACATACTTTGCCTTTTGCTTGCCGTCCTTACCGTAGACGATCGCCTTGAAGTTGCTGGGCTGGATGGGCAGATTGTTGGTGCGGCCAACGGTGATCTGGAAGGGGAAGGAAATCGAAGCGCCGGTCAGGTCAATGTCCTCGTACTTCTTGGCATCATTATCATAGGTGCCCAGAACAGCATTGATCTGCAGAACAGTGATGGAACCGGCACCATCGCAGTACAGGTTCTTGGTATCGGTCTGATCACAGCCGGAGAAGAGGCTGGCGCCCGCAACGGCCACAGCTGCAACAGCGGAGTATTTCAGGAAAGAGCGGCGAGAAAATGCTAACGACATAATCGTTCCTCCTTATAATGTGCAAAGCGCACGAAATGCCAAAAGGCTCTGCCTATACAATAGGCGAAACGGGGGCGAATGTCAATGGTTTTCACAAATATTTTGTGAAATTTTCCCACCGTCGCCGTGCAAATCATATGAAATTTCGTCCTGCTTGATCAAGCTTTGGTCAGGTCAGAGGCGTTGATGGTAAAGTTCAGGGTCTTGCCGGAAACAAAGGTCGGGGTGTAGGTCACACCGATCTGCTGCCAGGTGGTGGGCACCATGCAGACCAGCTCAATGTAGCCTGCACCCTGCGGGGGAATGGCAGAGGCCGTGGTAAAGCTCTCGGTGGTGCTGTCGTACAGCTGGACATAAGCGCCGCCCTCGGCTGCCTGACCGTCGCAGGTGAAGGAGAAGTCGGTGGTGGAAGCGGACAGAGCGTGGAAGTAACCGGCAGTGTTGGCTGCGATCTGCTCCGGGGTATCCAGAGGATAGGCCTCGCCGATCTCCTGAATGTTCTGTGCGCCGATGGCAAAGGTGTCGCGGCTGGAACGGTTTGCAGAGGTGATCAGCATGGCAATGTACTCATAGCCCTCGGCATCGGGGGCGCTTGCCAGAGTAAAGACGCTGGTCAGCTGGACCGCCAGATTGTTCCAGTTGCTAATCTTATCGCCGACCTTGACCTCGATGGAAGAGTTATCACCGGCCTGGCAGCCGCCCAGCACAGCAGCAGCGCCCAGAGCAGCGGCAGAAGCACCGGTGACCTTGAGGAAGGTGCGGCGGG
>OHKW01001041.1_pt1 | contig 12758 bp, 10 predicted proteins | sample 1568931 | NCBI WGS metagenome assembly OHKW01 (sample SAMEA3879536, study PRJEB24766) | human gut metagenome | biome: human-associated habitat; feature: feces | place: USA | collected 1985/1987 | reverse complement strand
GGCTTCGGACTAGGGAAGAGAATTAGCAGCCGGCCCAGCCGTTAGCGGTGCGAGCGGCGATACGACCGAAGATGATGCAGTCGGCAACAGCAACGGTTCCGAGACGGACCATGCCGTGTACGCCGCCGGTGGCTTCGCCTGCTGCGTACAGACCGGCAATCGGATTGCCCTTGACGTCGAGAACCTGGGCTTTTTCGTTGATTTCAAGACCGCCCATGGTGTGGTGAACACGCGGCCACAAACGAATGGCGTAGAACGGTCCCTTGGTGTTGAGGACAGCGTCTTTGAAGAACATGCAGTCGAATTCTGGATCCTTCATGGCCTTCATGTAGCCGTTGAATTTTTCGTTTTCTTTCTCAAGGGTGGAGTAGTCCAGCTTGTAGAAGTCAGCCAGAGACTTGAGATCGTCGAACTTGCGGATGACACCGTTCTTAAGGGCAGTTTCAAACTGTTCGGGCTTCATGTTCTTGCCGACGACCTTGTTCATCATGTTGGCTTCGCAGGTATAGATGATGGCCGGTTTGCCGAGGGCGACGATGGCATCAGCACGAACTTTGCGGTTGCCGGTTTCTTTAATGAAGCGCTTGCTGGTGGTCGGGTTGATCATGGGGCCATAGCCGACCATGGATTCCACGGCGAGCGGAGCGAGACCGAAGCCGTTTTCGTCAGGAGAGGTCCACGGTCCTAACTGGATCCAGTCCATATGAATGGTGTTAGCGCCTAAAGCCTGAGCCTCCTGAATCATTTCGCCGGTTGCGCCCGGATGGTTCGTGGAGCCGAAAGCGTCGGTCAGACGCGGGTCATGGCTGGTACGCATCTTGACGTTCTGGCTGAAACCGCCGGAGGCAATCAGCACGCCCTTGGTCGCGCGGATGTAGACGACTTTGCCGCTGTCAGGACGGTTGAAGCGATGGTTGATGCGGGCTTTAACTCCGACGACGCAGCCTTTATCGTTGACGATCAGGTCATCCACAATGGTTCTCAGCTGAATCTTGATGCCGAATTCTTTGCATTTTGCAAGCATCGGATTGATGAATCCGGCGCCGACTGCGAGGAACGGAGTGACCGCCGTGGTAAGTGACGGCTTTGAACTTGACGCCGACTTCGTCACGAAGCCATTTATAGTTGGAAACGGATTCGTCGGCGATTCTTCTGGCAAGTTCTTTATGGGCAAGACCGCCGCCGGCTTTCAGAATGTCGGAGTAAAGAAGATCGGCATTGTCTTTAATACCGGCCTTTTCCTGCATATCAGTGCCGGCAGCTGCAATGGCACCGCCGTTGATGATGGAGTTGCCGCCGGCATGCCAAGATAGTGGCTTTCAAGGGCAGCGCCTAGGCCGGCGAAACCGGTACCGATAACCAGAAGACTGCAGGTCTCATCCCATTTTTCAGGAACTTTGGTTGAAGCATGGGCTACGCTTCCGAAAACGAGTCCGGCGCTCAGAGCGCAAGTGGTTTCCATAAAGGTTCTGCGGGTGAATGTCATTTAAAAATCCTCCTTGATGATGTTGTCGGCTCTTCATAACCGATAAGAAAAGTTTAAAAACTGAAGGATTTCTTAACTACCCAAAGGCTTTGGTGGATACTTCAAGGGTTTTCGAGAATATGAAAATGACAAAAAAGCTAATACGTTAGGCCGAAGATTTAATGAAAATGCATGAGCCGCCTGTATCAGAGCTAGGCGGCCCTAAAAACTTAAATGAAACAAATTAAAAATTAATACCAAGGATTAGTGAGTGGCGGCAGGGCTTCCATAAGCTCCTTGAAGGTGTTTGGATAAGCGTAGTCGCTGCTTTCTTCCGCTGAGTGCATCCATTGATAAGCATCGTCAACGAAATTTGCCGGGAAAGTGACAAAATCGCCGTCGCGTACCCAAGCACCATCTTCTTTCCAGCGTTTTAATGCATTATCGGTAGAGACAGGAGAAGCATTTGCGACTAGACAACGATTATTTCTCGTCAGGGGGATTGGGCACTTGATAAGGCCATCGGGGGATAGTTTGCCGTAATGAATCGCCCAAGTCACAACAAATGCCTTCAGACGGAGCTCAACTGAAGCAAAGGCCATCAATGCAAAACCTAATCGGTCAGAAAGAGTACAACTTTCCAGTAGACGAATGGTATAAGCAAAAAGCTCTGGGTCTGTCGTAAGAACCGGCAACAACAGATCTTTTGGACAAACGACAACTTGAGCCTTAGTTAAGGCGAAATAATTGCCCAGGGAAGGCCGTCGAGTCATGAAATTAAGATTTCCGCAAGCAAAGTGCCCGGGAGTAGAAATAGCAGCGGCTTTGGGAGCGGAAACAGCGTGCCCAAAGTTGCGGGCAGTTACGCCTTGCTGAACTAAAACAATATCAGATACCTTTCTATCTTGTGGATAAAGTATCTCTTGCCGCTCTAATTCACGAACAGTTCCTAGTTTAATAATCAGACTCCTCAGCCTCTTACCAACCGGCGGATGAAGCCAAGGCGTGACGGGGACTGCGTAGCCTTTTCGTCGATACTGTACTCTCGCCCTGTGCTGATCGCGGCCAGCCACTCTACGGATACATTTCCCATCCTTCTCTCCGAGGGTATTTTTATGCTTTGATAAACATATAGCACGACAGAAGAGTGTTTGTCTAGACAAGAATAACTTTAGCCTTTTAGGCCGCAAAAAAAGCCCGTCGCTGCGGACGGGCTCGTTTGAAAAGCGAATTATTTTCGTTCAACTATCCGGATTTCTTCTCTCGGATTTTGGGTAGAGTCCTCTTTCTTGTAGAGGGCCTCACGGGCCAATTGGAGCGCAGTTTCCATGTCGGGGCACATGTACTTGCCGAGGCGCTGAGCCAAGCCCAATCGTCTCATTTGACGAAGCGGATGCTCGCTCGCTCCGACCACAATAAGAATCTTGCCGTGTTTCACGAGGTTCCGCTGGAAGGACTCAATGATGTCGAGCGCACTGTTGTCAATCGAAAGCAAATCGGTGAAGTCGAAAATAACGACTTCTGGCGCATCGGGCGCGTTGATGTGTTTCGGGTCAGTGACGATTTCCAGTTTAGAGACTGAACCGAAGAAAAGTGCACCTTCCATTGCCCAGGCTTCAATCTGCTTCGGAGCATCGAAGGGGAGAGTCTTGGGAATCACACGAGTAAGCGTGTTCATGCGATAGAGGAAGAACAGAGCAGCGGTGAGTAGGCCGATCTCAACAGCAACGGTCAGGTCGAAGATCACTGTCAGGAAGAACGTCACCAGCAGTGTTGCCTTGTAAGACATGGTGAACTGTCTGAGGCGCACGAACTCATGCCAATTGCCCATGTTAAAGGCCATGAACAGAAGGATGGCAGAAAGCGCACACAGAGGGACGTTCATTGCCAAGGGAGCAGCCACCAGGATAATGACCAACAGGGTCAGACTGTGAATCATGCCGGCCATCGGTGTGACGGCTCCGCTCTTGATATTAGTAACGGTACGGGCAATCGTGCCGGTAGAAGGCAGACCTCCGAAGAAGGGAACGATGCAGTTGGCAATGCCTTGTCCCATCAATTCCTGATTGGGATCATGGCGTTCGTCGGTCATTGCGTCGGCCACGCGTGCGCAAAGCAGAGATTCGATTGCGCCCAGTAAGGCCAATGTGATCGCCGGTCCGAGCAGCTGCTTAACGTTGCCCCAGCTGATATCAGGAACTTGGAATTGCGGGAGTCCCTGCGGAATACCGCCGAATTTAGAACCGATGGTTTCAACCGGAAGGTTAAACAAAGAGACCAGTGCCGTCATGACGATCAGCACGACAACGGTACTCGGAATTCTTGCGAGCCATCTTCTCCACGGTGCACCGCCGATGGTCCAGGAACGAGGCCAGACAAAAACAATGATTAAGGAGGCGAGACCTAAGCCGACGGCGTATGGGTTAACGGTATTGATGGCGCCGGCCAGCATCTCAATCTGATGGAAAAAGTCAGCCGGCATCTTGGCAATGTTTAGGCCTAAGAAGTCCTTGATCTGAGAAAGACCGATGAGCACGGCAATACCGTTGGTAAAGCCGATAACGATCGAGACCGGAATAAATCGAATGAAGCTCCCGATCTTAAAGAGCCCCATTAGGAATAGGAATATGCCCGAGAAAAAGGTTGCGATGAGCAGGTTGCCGACGCCGTACTGAGCAATAATGCCGTAAACGATAACAATGAAGGCGCCGGCCGGACCGCCGATCTGAACTTTGCATCCGCCTAAAAGAGAAATTAAAAATCCGGCAATGATGGCGGTGTAAATACCGGATTCCGGCGTCATGCCGGAAGCAATGGCAAAAGCCATCGCAAGAGGAAGTGCCACAACACCGACAGTGAGGCCTGCGGAGAGGTCACTTGTGAAAGTGGAGAAAGAATAATTTTTTAAAATGCAAAGAGAGGCTGGCTCGAATCGTGCTAACGGGAAACGATGCAGGGCCTCTACGATGTGAGATCTCGCGCTCATTTATCTTGGATCGAATACAGTGGATAACTTACGGCAGTAAGGCTGCCGAGGCAAAAATAAACTTATTTAGAACTTGGGTTCTGAAGCTAAGTGCCTAGATTATCCTCCCAATATCTCACATTTGAGCGTAAAGCTTCAACTATTTTCCAAAAATAAAGGTTTATCTGTAGCTGAAAAAAAGAACCCTCGGCGTTCGGACCGAGGGTTTTACTAAAGATCGTGATTAGTGCAGACGCATACCCGGCTTAGCACCCGGGAACGGTTCAAGCAGATAAAGACCCGAAGGTGTGTCTGCTCCGTCGGAGGCGGAAAGCAGCATGCCCTGAGAGAAACTGCCCATCATCTTGCGCGGCTCTAAGTTGGCGACAACCACGGTGAGCTTGCCGATCAGATCTTCCGGTTTGTAGTAAGCGGCGATGCCGGAGAAGATGTTGCGTGGTTCTTTTTCACCGATATCAATCGTAAGCTGAAGGAGCTTGCGGCTCTTTTCAACTTTCTTGCAGTCCAGGATCTTGCCGATTCTGAGGTCAACCTTGGCGAAGTCATCAAAAGCGATATTCGGAGCTAAAGGTTCGAATACGAATTCTTCAGATTCGGCCTCTGCCTTCTTCTCTTCCTTGGCAGGTTCGGAAGCTGCCTTGGCAGCCTTGGAGCTCAGTTCAAAGAGCTGCTGAACCTGTTTTTCTTCAACGCGCTTCATGAGGTGCTTGAAGGGGTTGATCGGTTTGTCGGAAGACAAAGCACTGTCAACGGACTTCCAGGTCAGTTCACCGCAGTTGAGGAAAGTTTCGACATTTTCAGCAGTGCGGGGGAGAACCGGTTTCAGGAACAGCGTCAGCAGACGGAAGGCTTCAAGCGTCACGGAGCAGACGGCGTGCAGTTCAGCGGCCTTTTCAGGCTGCTTGGCCAATTCCCAGGGCTGTTTCTGATCAACGAATTCATTGACTTTGTTGGCAAGCTCCATGACGGCGCGAAGAGCCTTGCCGTATTCACATCCTTCGAAAGAAGCGTTGATATCAGAAGCGGCGGCCTTGATTTCGGAAATCAGGCTGCTTTCCGCAATGGCCTGGTCCAGGACGCGGCCTTCGAAGCGCTTCACAAGGAAGCCTGCAGAACGGCTGGCAATGTTGACGTACTTGCCGACCAAGTCGGAATTAGTGCGGGAAATGAAGTCGGCGGAGCTAAAGTCTACGTCTTCGACCTTGGAATTGAGCTTGTAGGCGAAGTAGTAGCGCAGCCATTCCGGATCCATGCCGAGTTCAAGATAAACCAGAGGATCAAGACCGGTGCCGCGGCTCTTACTCATCTTTTGACCGTCTACGGTAACGAAGCCGTGCGCCCAGACATGGTCCGGTACACGGAAAGGTTTGCCGGAGAAGTGCAGCATGGCAGGCCAGAAAAGCGTATGGAAGTAAGCGATGTCCTTACCGATGATGTGAATCTGTTCGGTTGTGGAGGTCTCAAGCAGGGCTTCGAAATTGATGCCCTTGGATTCGCAGTAGGCTTTCAGACTGGCGAGGTAGCCGATCGGGGCGTCCAGCCAAACATAGAAGAACTTGCCCGGTTCATCGGGAATTTCAATGCCGAAGTAAGGGGCGTCACGAGAGATGTCCCAGTCGCTCAAGTCTCCGTCCTTACCCAGCCATTCTGCTGTTTTAGCGACGATCTGAGACTGCAGGCGAGGGGTACCGTCCGGGGCAGTGCCGCGGGTCCACTGACGCAGGAATTCTACGCAGTTGGGATCGGACAGTTTGAAGAAAAAGTGTTTGGACTTGCGCAGTTCAAGCTTGCTTCCGGACAGAGCGGAGTAAGGGTTAATCAAGTCGGTCGGGCGATAAACGGAAGCACAGACTTCGCAGGAGTCGCCGTACTGGTCAGGTGCGCCGCACTTGGGGCAGGTGCCTTTAATGAAACGGTCGGCAAGGAACATCTCGCGGACCGGGTCGTAATACTGTTCGATTTCCTTGGAATAAATCAGGCCGGCTTTTTTCAGGCGCTTGTAGATGTCTTGGGCCAGCTCAGTATTTTCTTTGCTGTCCGTAGAGTGCCAGTGGTCGAAACGGATGAAGAATCCGTTGAGGTACTTGGCGCGGCCGGCAGAGATTTCGGCCACGTATTCCTGAGGCGTGACGCCTTTTTTCTGAGCTGAGATCATGATCGGAGCACCGTGGGCATCATCTGCGCCGACAAAGTGAACGGTTGATCCGCACATCCGCTGATGACGGACCCAAATGTCGGCCTGGATGTATTCCATGATGTGTCCGAAATGGAAATTTCCATTGGCGTACGGCAGTGCCGTCGTCAAGAAGATAGTGCGATTAGTCATGACTTTTTCTAGAATGCTTTTGAAAAGAAATAATTTTAGCGGATCAGGAACTCGTAAGCAGGAGTTACGAAGTATCTGATATCCTAGGACAAACTTGGAAAGGGGCTTTCGCGCCTGCCGAGTCCAACAGTAAGGAGAACACAATGCAGGAAAAAATCAGAGAGGTTCTCTCTGGCGTCATTGACCCGAACACGGGCAAAGATTTAGTTTCTTCTAAGGCTCTGAAGAAAGTTACTACAGAAGACGGAAAAACAACCGTCCAAATCGAATTAGATTACCCGGCCAAAACACAGGGCCCCGTCATTGAAGAGATGGTCCGTGCCAAACTGGTCGAGGCCGGTATTCCCGCCGATGTCAAAATCAGCCAAAACATCATCGCCCATGAAGTTCAGAGAGGCGTTAAGGTTTTTGATTCCGTCCGCAACATCATTGCCGTCTCCAGCGGCAAGGGCGGCGTCGGAAAGAGCACAGTGTCTGCCAACTTAGCACTCGCTCTTCAGCAGGAAGGCGCTAAAGTCGGCTTGCTGGATGCCGACGTCTACGGTCCGAGCCAGCCGACCATGCTTGGCATTACCGATAAACCTTATTCCGTTGACGGTAAGACTCTTGAGCCGATGATTGCTCACGGCCTGCAGGTTGCCTCCGTTGGCGTGCTTATCGATCCGGATCAGCCGATGATTTGGAGAGGTCCGCTGGCAGTTTCCGCGCTTCAGCAGCTTCTGAAACAGACCAACTGGAAAGACCTGGATTACCTCATCGTCGATATGCCCCCGGGAACCGGCGACATTCAGCTGTCTCTTTCTCAGGAAGTGCCTTTGACCGGTGCTGTGGTAGTGACGACTCCTCAGGACATCGCTTTGATGGATGCCCGCAAGGGTCTCGTGATGTTCGAAAAAGTGAATGTTCCGATCCTTGGCATCATTGAAAATATGGCAACCCATATTTGCTCGAAGTGCGGTCATGAAGAACATATCTTCGGCGAAGGCGGCGCAGCCAAGATGGCTGAGCAGTACGGCGTTGAACTTTTAGGCGAACTCCCGCTTGATATCAACATTCGTCTGAGCATGGACAAGGGCGAACCGATCGTGATTTCAGATCCCGACGGAAAAGTCGCACAAGCCTACAGGGAAATTGCACGTAAATTAGCCGTTGCAGTCTCTAAGAAGAACAAAGACTACAGCGCGAAGATGCCTTCCATTAAGGTGTCTGATACCTAATAAGGTCGAAAAAAGAAAATCCGCCGTCAGCTCAGGGCTTTCGGCGGATTTTGTGTGCCTGGCAGGCACACTTTCTATAGGGTGCAAGTCCCGAGCTCGCCCACCAAGGGGAAGAGTTAGCGAATCGCAAGGTGTACGCAGTGATGCGTAGGCTGAAAGAAGCGAATAGCAAAGTCACGCACCGACGAACAGGAATCGTCTTAGGCGGAAGCAGGTGGATGAGAGTGCAAAATAACTTGAAATCCGAAACTTGGTCGGAACCTGCGGCGTAGAGACGGCGGTGGCATGGGACGAAAGAAAGTGTGATTACCCAGGGAGATCTTGCCAGCCCTAAACAGTGGTAGTAACAACGAATGGCAAGAAGTCAGCAGGTGCCATAGTACTCATGAGTATTGAGGAAGGGCCGAACCAGTAAACCCGTGAAAGGAGGAAAACCGAGCGGCGAGAACAGAAAAACGTTAAGACAACCTGGCCTGGACAGGGAGGCGCGGAACGCCTCAGGAAACAAGTCAGGAGATTCGCTGAAGTCGCAAGGATTGAACTAATGAGTAGCGAGGCTTTTGAGACGATCACGTTGGAAGGGATACTCGCCCCGAAGAACCTGTACCAAGCCCTACTGAAGGTTGAAGCCAATAAGGGCTCGGCCGGCGTAGATGGAATGGGAACAGGGGAGCTAAGGAAATACTTCTTAGAACATCCGGGAGAACTGACCGACAAGATCAGAAAAGGAGAATACAAACCATCACCTATCAAGCGCGTATACATCCCTAAAGACAACGGCGAACAAAGACCGCTGGGAATTCCAACGGTAATCGACCGATTTGTCCAGCAGGCAGTGACCCTGGTGTTGAGTCGTGAATACGAAAAAGTCTTCCGCGACATGAGCTACGGCTTCAGACCTAATAGAGATTGTCGTATGGCCGTTCGGAAAGCAATGGAACACATAAAAGACGGATATGTGTGGGTGGTTGACCTGGATCTGAGGAAATTCTTTGATACGGTAAACCACAGCAAGCTGATCCAACTTTTATCTGAAAGGATAAAGGATGGAAGAGTTATATCCCTGATCCACAAATTCCTAAGGGCTCAGATCAGCGAAGACGGAAAAGTAGGAAAACCAAACACTATCGGAACGCCTCAAGGAGGTGTCATATCTCCTCTTTTAGCAAACGTGCTTCTCAATGAACTTGATCAGAAGGTCGAGGATAAAGGCATACGTGCAGTCCGCTATGCGGATGATGCCGTGTTCTTTGCCAGGAGCCGAAAAGCGGCTCAGCGCATCCTTGCCTGGGTATCCAACTTCATAGAGAAAAAGCTGATCTTGAAGGTCAACCAAGAGAAGACGAAAACTCTCAGAGTCGGTTCACCTGAAGTGCAATTTCTTGGATTTAGCTTCACAAACAGCGTGACCAAGAAAAAGAAAGCCAGATTCCCTGACTACAAATACTTTCCTGTTGTTCACCGGAAGAAGAGAACGAAACTGAAGGAGAAGTTGCGTGCTCTGACTGATAGAAGAGCAATCGGAGGGATAGATGCTGTCAAGGCGAAACTGAGGCTTGCACTAAAAGGCTGGTCTAATTACTTCAAGAAAGCCGTTCCTGTCTGGTGGAGAATTAAAACGGATAGTTGGCTCCACCGCCGAATAAGGCAACTTCTATGGAAACAATGGAAGAAACCAGGAAAGCGGCAGGAGGAACTGAAGAAGAGGTGGAAAGACGCGCCTGAAATCGGGGAGTTCGCATACAGTTCGAATAGATACTGGGCAATTGCGAAGGCTTACCCCATACACCAGGCCCTGAGCAATCAGAACTTGTGGAATGAAGGTTGGTATGATCTTGAAAAGGCCCTGCGTGAGACGCGGTGAAACCATGCAGGGGTTAACTGGAACCGCCAAGTGCCGAACGGCATGCTTAGGTGGTGTGAGAGGGGCGAGCAAACGCTCCCCCTACTCGATCGTTTTTACGAGATCCGGTAAACCGAGAAATTAGTCAAAATGCGGTGTCTCAACGCCGAGCACTTTGTGCAGTTTCGGGCTCGTGGTCGTGTACTGCAGGAGAACGCGTTTTTCCGGATACACATATTCGGAAGCGGCAAAAGCAGCCAAAGCGCATTCATGGAAACCGGAAAGGATCAGTTTCTTTTTACCCGGATAAATGTTGATGTCGCCGACAGCGAAGACGCCAGGGATGTTGGTTTCGAAACGGGCAGTGTCCACAACGATCTGTTTTCTTTCGAGCGTCAGGCCCCAATCTGCAATCGGTCCGAGTTTAGGCTGCAGGCCGAAGAAAACCAGCAGATGTTCGGCCGGAATACGGCGGGTAACGCCGTCGGCGCCGGTGACTTTAACTTCGGTCATTTGGCCGTTTTCTTCTGTGAAGCCCGTGACCTGACCGACTTCAAACTGCATTTCCCAGTTGTCGCAAAGCTCTTTCATCTTGCTGACAGATGCCGGAGCGGCTCTGAAACCTTCTCTGCGGTGAACCAAAACAACGCTTTCGGCCTTACCGACAAGATTGAGACACCAGTCAAGGGCTGAGTCTCCGCCCCCGCAAATGACGATGTTCTTACCTTCAAAAATTTCAGGATTTTTGACGCGGTAATGGAGCTGTTTGCCTTCAAACTGTTCAATGTGCGGAACTTTGAGCGTGCGAGACTGGAAGCTGCCCACACCGGCTGCAATGAAGACAGCCTTAGCTAAGAATTCGGTGCCTTTGGAGGTTTTAACGTAGAGACGTCCGTCATCAAGTTTTTTAAGAACCTGAGCCTCTTCGCCGTAGTGGAAAGTCGGTTTGAACGGTTCAATTTGCTTGAGCAGGTTTTCCGTCAGCTCCTTGGCGGTGCAGACAGGAACTGCCGGAATGTCATAGATCGGTTTGTCGGGGTAGAGCTCAACGCACTGACCGCCCGGATGGTTTAAAGAATCCAAAACATGGGCTTTCATTTCCAGAAGGCCCAATTCAAAAACCTGGAAAAGTCCGACGGGACCGGCGCCGATGATGACGGCATCGGTTTCAATCGGATTGTTCATCTTTATTTCTTCAGTCAATTTATAACCTTAGGTCTTAAAAAGTTAATTCTGATAATTTTCTCACTAAATGAGCGCGCTTTAAGCCCGAAAAAAGTAACTTTTGACAACGAGGCGCCTTAGAGGCCGGACCTCCGTGATTAGCAAGGTCCGCTTTCTGACTAATTGGAATGCTTACGATCAAAGTCTTCGTCTCGACGAAGTTCTCTGAGGCGGGCGTCAATTTCGCTCATGGTGTAGAAGTCACCGTCATTGGCCTTTTGAGCAAGCGAGAGCTGCTGGATGGCGGCGACGCGCTGACCTTGCAGGGCGTACATTTCTCCGATCGCCTGGTGACTTTGGCTGACTTTGCCCAATACTTCATAGGCCTGCCCGAGGAAAGACTGATACTCCACCGTCGACTTAGATAACGCGTGCTGTTTGCGCAGGAAGTTCAAAAGATCGTTGTATTTCTTGTCCCTGAGCAGCAGATCGCCGTAATTAAGGACAAGCATTGTGGACAAAGGTGCTTTTTGCTGAGCGCTCTTTGCAAGCTGCAGTCCCCGTGCTCGGTTGGCCGGAGAAGATTCAAACACGAGATTCGAGTGCAGTTTGTTGATGATGGCAGAGTTTCCTCCGGCCATCTTTTGCGCGATTTCAATCTGCTTGAGTGCCTCAGCTTTATTCTTCATTTTTTGAGCTGCTACAGCTAAACCGTAGTGGGCTCCGATCGCCTGATAACCGGTAGCAGTTTTCAGTTCATTTCTAAAGTAGTCCGCAGCATCCGACCAGCCCTGATAACGGTTGGATTGAAGAACGCGAAGACGCGCACGAATGAGAAAGAAGTCCAGAGAGTCTTTGTGATTTCTTTTGCCGGCCATGCGGGAACGGTTCTGAGCTTCGCTCATACGATCAATGGTCAGCGGGTGCGTGCGCAGGTAAGCCGGTGCGGCGCGCGAGCCTTCATAAGCGCGGTTATTGAAGTCCAGGCGTTCAAAGAAGTTTTCCATGCCTTTCGGATCGAAACCGGCACGGACTAAGGAATTAAAGCCCACACGGTCTGCTTCGCGTTCGGCGTCGCGGGAGAAGGATAAATAATTCTGAGCAAGAGCGGCCTGGGTGCCGATGACCGAGGCTGCAGCGCCGTCTGCCGAACCGGCGCGTGCCGCCAAAATGGCGACCAGCAGAGAGCCTAGGGTTGCAGCCCAATTGCCTTTTTGGTTTTCAATCATTCGGGCAATATGGCGCTGCGTAACGTGTCCGATTTCGTGAGAAAGAACGGAAGCGAGCTCGCTTTCGCTGGATGCTGCAGTGACAAGTCCTGTATGAACGGCAATGAAACCTCCGGGAAGCGCAAACGCGTTGATGGAAGGATCACGAATCGGGAAAAAGAAGAAGGAATAGCTGGAACCCGGACCGGCAGAGACGAGTTTGTAGCCGAGACGCATCAAGTAGTCGATGGTCTCCGGGTCATTCAGATAGGTAGGATCGGAGCGAACTTCGACCATGATCTCTTCGCCGAGCTGACGTTCCTGCATCGGAGACAGGGCCGAACCACCTGCCGCACCGAGGTTCGGCAGATTGTAGTTCTGTGCATAGGTTCCCGCGATCGGCGCAGCAGCCAGAATACAGGAGAGACACAGAGAGAGCAGCGGTTTCAAAGTCATTCCGTTTTTATCCAATAATATTTATCATTCAAGCAGTAAGGAAAAATATAACAGTAATCCTGTTTTTTGCTGTAACTAATTCTAAAAAGGTAT
>OHKW01001035.1_pt1 | contig 12840 bp, 10 predicted proteins | sample 1568931 | NCBI WGS metagenome assembly OHKW01 (sample SAMEA3879536, study PRJEB24766) | human gut metagenome | biome: human-associated habitat; feature: feces | place: USA | collected 1985/1987 | reverse complement strand
GATAAATATCCAGACTGGCGTTTCCAATATGCAGCGTTGCGGAACGTTCCGCAACGCTGCATGATACCCGTTTCGGTGCCGGAAGCTCTGCAAACCTGACGGTCGACACGCTCGAGCACGGCTCTGTTTCAGCCAAAGCCAGCAATTCCCGTTCCCAACGGTAATAGGTTGCTGCATTGATTTCTTCTTGTCTGCACCACGCCCGCACTGACAGGCCGCTGCTGCGGCAGTCCTGTATTCGTGCCGCCCACTCCTGCAGCTTTACACGGTGTTTCAACTCTGCGCTTGTCATTCTGACACCCCACAATACAACAGTAGCGAAACCTTTCGCAACGTTCCGCTACTATTGTCTCATGTGTGTCTATGCGCGGTTAGGTTTGACGGTTACGCCCTTTTTCGTATTCGTATGCTAAAAGCAGCTTAATTTGCAAAAAAAGCAGGGCGATAGTGAATAACGCGGATATAGGAATATGTCTCAAAATATTTACTCAGAGGATAGTTATAATGTTTTGAATTATGCGAATTCACAAAGATATTTTCGAATGAACTTCCTGCAGTTCGAACAATCACAGAATGCCGTATGTCATTTGCAGATCTACCTAGTTGGACAACATCTCCCCTCTGAATCGAACTCGCATCATAGTTACTATACAGAACTGCTGTAGTACTTCCAAGTCCAAATGGACCCAAACCGCTGCCCGTATTTCCTAAAGCAAAATTTCCATGTGATGTTGCACTTTCCCACGGGCTGCTACCACCGTTTTTGTGTGCAAACCAACTGGTCGTATACCAATCACTGTTATTGTGATGATACATGCGGTAGTGAGCTGCAATGTTTTGTGCATTGGCAGTCTCATCACCATTTACCCAACCGCCATATCCGGCCCATACACACTGTGACACAAAGTTTGTGCAATCCTTATCGGCTACATAAAAAAGTGAATTTTCTGTAAGCGCATAGCAATCGCTATAATTAACCGCTTTGTTTGCATCGTATGCCACAATTAAAGCATTACGCATGCTACTTGCTTTAGTATCTTCGACGGATGTATTGAGTACCTGCGTCTCCTTGGGATCTATAGGCGTTCCATAAAGCATTTTAGTATGAGGCAATGCTTTTGCTTTCGCAAGTTCTTCATTTAATAAGCGCTTCAATTCCGAAACTACAGTCGTTCCAGTTTTTTTCGCTGAAGAAGTCTTTGCATCTTCAATCCATTCTTCGTCGCCTTCGCGAGTTATAGCCGAGATTTTCCAATTATCATCGCTTGCTTTTAACGTAAATGTAAAATCAATTACCCCAAGTGTTTTCTCGCTCTTACCATCATGCCAAATATTTGCCTCATAACTCAATTTTACATCGGCAACGATTTCGTCATCAACTGCGCTGATATTACTAAATTCAGGATCAATCGAAATGTTACTATATCTGCTATCCCATAAGCTGTCATATTCAATTCGATAGTCAGTAAGTAGGGCAAAAACAGTTGTGCTCTCCGTATCCCAAAAAAAATCAGAATAGTCGAGCGGTGTTAACTCTACAAGAGATGTTGAATATGCATCAAGAAAGTCTACAATTAATTCCTCAGCAGCGGAATTTATTTTGATATTCTCTTTTTCGATAGCCATAGCATTGCAGAGCAAGACTGACATAATGATAATCGCAGAAAGGATATTTCGAATAGATGTCCTCATAATATACCTCCTTGTATAAAATTGCTTAGTAGACTGCCATTTGTAAAAGTGTGCTTGCGACAGGCTGTCTCCCCATCGCCGCTTATCAGGATAACTTATCCCCCATAGACATAAGTCCAATAGAAATGTTCCCAACATAGCCGCACCCCAAACAAGTAGCATTACTTCCGGGCGTTCTAGCATAATGCTGTGCCAAAACAAACTCACCACAGCCGCCATTACAAAGCCCTCTGTGATAAGTTGCATTATATTTCGTCCAAGAGTTGCCGCTATGAATGTGTAGTCTACTTAAACTGTTACTAGCAATCGTTCTCGCATTATATTCAACTCTCTTTCTATCGTTGTTATGAGAATTGATGAGGAAAGAATTGCCACCAGTTGCAACGCAAATAACAGAGTGTGATTGTGTTGCACCTCTCCCAAAAAAGCCAACATCTGCAACACAGAAAGAATCTGGGCTTGGATCAGTATCAAAAGTGGATGCATAATATGAAGAAAGTTCTTTTCTTAGTTCAGTTGATCTTCTCCACGCCTCTCCGCAAATATGCGTATTCGTACACGTATGACCAACTCTTGCGTCATGGGTACTATCTGTGCAAATACTGCCATTATTGTTATAATACCAGTTACTCGTTGTGCCAAGTCCGGCCGCTTTTAAGCACTGCGACACATAGTTCGCACAGTCGCCGCCCGATGCATTAAAGTTTTTATATTGTTTATTATAGTAAGTATAATCTGCAACATCCCCAGATGAAAACGAGTAGTTTCCAACATAGGCGTCTGCATAACTAACTGCTGCAGAACGAGAAAACGACGATGCTAACGCAGAGAATGTTGATACATTACCTCTTGTATCATAGTGTGGTAAAATTTCGTTGTCAAAATCATTCGCTTTACTAACGGTGTTGTTAAAGCCACTAATATCACTTTCGTCATAAATATCTTGGACAATTTGATAGCTAGTATCTCCAGCATTCGGAGCAAGTGTTAATGTATGCCACGTTCCAAATCCAGACGAAACCGGATCAGGAAAATCATCACTATACCATGTATACTCCACCCACTCGTATACTTTGCAAGACACAAGTCCGTTTTCCATTGTTGTAATGTCCTGAGGCTCCCCAGTAAAGGCTTCCCAGCTCAGCAAATGAAGCTTGCATGATTCAAAGTAATCCATCATGCCGCTTGTTCTTAAATCTGTGTTCGTCTTCGCCTCCATGGCCATCGCTGGAGCTTCAACATCATTACACACTAACGCAGGATAATCCATACTATCAGCAGTGTATCCTGCACCAAAGCTTGCTGTCATTAGCTTAGCATTTCTATAATCAAAATAGTTATCAACCGAGATCATCATCTCGCTGTTCGTATTCGCATCGTCGTTAGCCCTCGCTCCAATAGCAAAAAGGGGAAGTCCTGCAACAACAAGGCATACTGCGAGTATGATTTTGGTTATCTTCTTTTTCATATCTTTCTCCTTTACAAAAGCACTGATTCGAGCCGCTCAACAAAATCGAGGATTTGGTTGCAGTATGGATTCTGCGATGAAAAAATGGCATAATAGCTCAGTGTATATGGATAGTCTTCATTCAAAATTGTTTGTGCAGATGGATAAACCCCGTCAACTGTAACAACAGAACCATTAATACCAACTTCTCCGGTCAATAAGCTAAAATAGTATGGCCACACGCCCGTTCCATTTAGGTTTTTTTCTATAATGGCCTGTGCAGGGTTATCAGAATCGGCCGCCGAAACTATGTTTTTCGAAGTTGCAACGAGGTCAAAGCACATTGAAAGTTCCTGCCAAAGTTCAACTTCCAAGTCCAAATATCCCATTGACGGAATAATGGGTTCGCCCCCTGTTCTATCCCAATAAATCTGTGCATCTGTTGTATACGCATCCACAATCTGCGACTGATTCAGGTTATACAACTCACTGCTATTATTACGGACAAATACGATTGCATCTTTTTGAATCGGTATTGCTCGAAACTGTGAAAACCCTTCCAAGATTTCATCATTGCAGGGAATTAAAATGACGTCACTACTATTAGTTAAAAGAGATGTAATACACTCCTCCAGAGGCGCACGGTTACAAAAATCACTTAGAAGCATAGTCTTTTGATGCATCGAATTGGAATAAAACCAATCACAGATACCAGCCCATGTTGGTTGGTCGCAAACAAGCACGGAAAAATTGGGAATCATAGTCGTATTTGGTTTTTCTTCCTCGTTCGATTCGATTTCTTCGTAAGCCCCCAAGGATTTCTCACCGTATTCTTCAAGAGCATTTCTGGAAATAAAATCATCCAAGATGCCGTCCAGTTCATTTTGGCGGACGTTTTCCATAAAGCTATTTACCGTAGGATCTAAAGACTGTACATCACTTGGAAAGAGGACGCAGTAATATCCCCATTCATCTCTTGCAAACACATATTGACGACTTTCGCTCTGCAAGTATTCCTCGCAGTACTCGCTTTCAGTATATCTACAGATTGAAAAAATCCATCCTAGATTTTCCGCCGCAAAAGTATCAGCATGGAATACTGAAAAAACAGTCTGATCGGTGATGTAAAAACTTTCCGACGGATTAACGATTACTTGATTAGACAACTCACAAGGCAACGCAAGGGAAAATGCACCATTGGTGAAAACAGTCTCTTGAGGTTCAAATGCAGCGTTTCCTTGCTTATTAAAGCATCCACTAACCATTGAAATTAGCCAAAGTAACATCAAAGCAAAAAAGCATTTTCTATTCACGGAGTTCTCCTCCAAGATATTCACGTCACGCTAAATTAATAGCGTAATATGCATCTGCTGAGCTGAATTTTGAGTTATTACGATCATTCGTGTGTCCAGTATATCGATGCGAGACAGTATCATTCAAAGTGCAGAGCGTAATATGTCCTTCCCAGTAAACAATATTGCCAGCATTACAAGTCTTATATGTCACAGCATATCCGCCGACCTCATTACTCGTAATAAAATCGATTAACCTAGACGCACTTACCCATGTGAGTGATCCATAATACCAATCACTTGTAGGTAAGATTCCGCCGGCTACCATGCATTGAGACACAAAGCAAGCGCAATCATTATGGCAATGGCCAAGCGCCATACACGACGGATAATCTGTGGTGTTCCAAAAACTGCGGTCCACATAAACATACGTTTTGTTGCCATTCTTGTCATAGAATGTATGCCCGCATGTTGTCGAAGGTGTATAGCCGCCAAGATCAGGATCGTTCTGATGATAGCCATAGCCAGGGGCCGTGTGTTGCCATGCGTAATCTCTCGCAGCTACGCGATTATAATTATCAGCTGCGGCAAGAGGAACTACCGCCTGCAAGGAACTCAAATCAGATGCCAAACAAACATCAATTTCTTCCTCCGCAGATTTCTTCAAGTCCTCAAAGGAAAGCGGCTTGATTTCACTCTCTGATTCAACAGCGTAATCCCCATGACGTTGCTCAATTGTGACATTGCTAAATGTTCCGTCGCTATTGTACTTCGCTGCAAAGGAAATCTCGAGTGTTAATAACGTCGGTACTCCAATACACTCAGCTGCGTCAACGAAATTATTTGCTACCAAAGAGATGATATCTTCCGCCTGGGCTGAAGTAATATGCATCGAATTCTTCAAAGTATCGACTGCTCTCTTTGTAGTAAGCGCACTATTTCCTTTGCTGTCCATCGAAAGTTTGCTTGCTACTGCAGACGAACTGCTTGTCTCAACTCCATAGTCAACAGATTTACGAAGTTCAGCAACAGCCGCCTTACCATATTTTTGCGCAAAGTCTGCAGGGACGATCTCAGCAAGAGAAGATATATTTAGTTTTTCCTTAATTCCTAACATGTATGGCAAAGAATCAACACTTGTATATTTTAAGGTAGTATAAGCCCCCAAAGGCACTGTTGCTAAGATTTCATCCCCAGTAATTGTGAGTTCTGAGACAGATGAAGAATAATCTGACAAGATATAATGTTCTGAGAAATTTTCAAAAAACCATGATTTCACATATTCTTCGACAGCGTTTTCGATTACATCCACATTATCGGCAGAAAAGGTTGCCTGAGGTGTTGAAAAAGTGCTAAAAAGCATCAACAACGCCAAAAACATGCATAAACTCTTTTTCCATTTATACTGTCTCATTTTATCCTCCAAATCTATTGAAATATACGACAGAGTGAATTGGTATTGCCGTTAATAAATAATTAGCCCATTGTTATCACCTTCTTTACTCATTTTCCTATTTATACGATGAAATAAATTGATTTTGGACAAATAATTCATATTTTAGCAAAGGCATTTTTCTTACACTTATTAGATAGATAAATCTTATAAAAGGGATCATTTGTCCATTAACAGAAATTAAAGAAGATGGACGAGCTTTATCTCAATCAGTTAACTATTTTTTCTTGCCAATTTTTCTTTATCCTTGGCCCATATAGTTATAAATAGTGTAGCTATACCTGCTTTCGCGTCGTCGTAGTATTGCAGTGAGATGAGTGTTAAAACTTTTTTCAAGAAGGCGGTCTCCTCCCTATGAGGACACCACCGATATCACTTAGGAGCAATTTGAAAATATAGTCCTAAAGTAATCTCTTATAAAACAATCTCTTATATAGAATCTTATCGTAAATACTGATATACTTACAGGCAATAGCGGCATATGCGTTAGGAGGTAACCCAAATATGGCAGAATACATTCGTGAAGTCGAAAAAATTATTGATGCCTATCATAAACAAAATCCATTATTTTCTCTGAATAGAAAAACAGCATTATATAATGCACTAACCGTCTTTGAGGATGCTTGCCGCTTGGGTGGCACAACAAATCTTGCACTAATCGGTGATAGCTTGGAGTATTCAATGCTAATCCGAGAGCAGCTAGATTCATTAAATGTTCTAATTCAATGGGATATTCCAGGACTGTTCGCATAAAGACACAGATACTTTGGAAATGAAAATCATATTTGAGCGATATTTAGAAGCTGCACAGCTACTGGAGTTGCAAGCAAAGCCATACTCGCCGATTTGTAGTGCGTATATTAGTTATTCAAGAGGATATTTTTCTGCAACGGTCAATGAAACGCAAAAAAAGATAACTTTCTTGGATAATCCCGAAAATCGAAGTATCGTAATATCCGATATGGTTGAATCAATTTTAAGAGATCAATCAACGGGTCTTAAATTTCCTCCAGTCCAGGACTTGTCATTGGCAAACAGTAAACTCATAGCTTCTATTAAGTTTCAAGATGGATGCATTTCATATAGTACCGATGAAAGCATATGGGATTCTTTTTATGTTCTACGTAACGCAGATATAAGTCGCTGGATTTTTCAGCAGCTTTGCGTAGCTGCGCATCCGTGATCAAAATTCACCGCCTCCTTCTTTGTATAGTATCTCAAGTTGCTTTTTTGCTCTCTGATCAATTTTCTGTGCCCAAGATAATGTAATGCCTAGCATCTTTGAAATTTCCCGTAAACTGTAACCGTGATAGTACTTCAGCCAGATAACATGACGCTGTTGCTCCGGAAGCTTGAGGATAGCTTCTGTAAGCAAATCATCTGTGTGAAGTTCGGAACTCAGGCCGCTAAGAATTTCATCGTTGTATTCTGCGGCGGGATGCCGGCCATTCATTCGCAGCATATCAGTTACTCTGTTATCAACTATAGTTACGACGAACTGCTTTGTTTTTGGACTCACTGGATCAATAGCCGTAATATTTTCAGCTATTTTCATAAATGCATGATGTACTGCGTCCTCTGCGTCTTGTTCATGATGTAAGCGCTTGTAAGCGACATAATACATAAGGCCACGATATTTCTGGTATATGTCTTCAAACTTGTTTTTGTCTTCCTCTGTTTCGATTACTTGAAGATAAATCAGCATAGCCCTAACTCCTACTTATTATATTCGTATTATATCAAGGTACCAAAAATGTGTCCAGTGATTATGAATTGATTTTCATCAGCCTGACTAAAACCGGAATGCACTTGTCACATGATAAGGGATTGTTAGAGTTCGTTCAGCATAAATCTCTATTACCAAGCGATTTTTAATCCTTGCGTTTTTCTCAATCAATCTGCCCTAACAAAGGCAAATGATGCTTTATTTTTTTGAAAGGCAAGTTTAGAACTCTCATTTTTAAAGGAAAATTCAGATGGTTTTTAATGCTTGGACTTTAGAAGTAATGAAAGCTCGCATGTCTTCAATAGACTTTCGGAGTTGCGAATCATTAAATCTCGTATTATATGTGTTTTCAGAATGTGTCCAGCGATTATAAATTATTTTTCATTTACCAACGATTCTATCCCTTGCGTTTTTCAATTCATCCGCTCCGTCAAAGACAAATAGTGCTTTAATTTTCTGAAAGGCAATCCCTGTTCGGATTAGAATTCTCATCTTTATGGAAGTATTTAAGTGGTTTCCGGAGTTTGGGCTTTAGAAGTAACAAAAGCTCGCATGTCTTCAATAGACCTCCGGAGCTGCGAATCATTAAACCGCGCATTATATGTGTTTTCAGGATGATGAATTTGGTGTCGAATGTATTCTGTCATGCATATCTGCTGCTCTCGCGTTGTGCCATTGGCGCTGATTTTTTTATAAGGAACGGTTGTCTTACCTTGCTTATACTCGTTAAGCCATCCCTGTTCTTCGAGGTAGCCATATAATTCGTCGTGATACCCTTCAGATATCTCGGAAAATGCAAGATAATTGACTTCATTAAGTGAAGGAAAAGGTAACTGTCCCGAGCGCACAGCCTCAACACGTTTTTGAGATCCATCCGCACAAATCAGTCGGATATTTTTGAAGTCGAGCGCATTAACAAGTACCGCGCTATGAGTAGTGACGATTACTTGGACATTGCTTTCAGTGGAGAGTGCGATCAATGCATTGATAAGTTTTTTCTGGTTTTCTGAATGCTGTGACGTTTCCGGCTCCTCAATGGCGTAAATAATGCCGGGAGCATTTGCTTCATCCTTGCGACGCTCAACTTCTGCACGAAAGAAATTAAGCAATATCAGTCGCTTAGATCCGCTGCCACGTTTGTTAATAGGAATGCTCTCATCTCCGGAAATAGTGACTGATTTGAACACATCTGCCCATTTCAGGCTCGAAGCAGGTGGAATGACAGGACTCAATGTATTGGCTATATCAGGACTCATCTCTCGCAGCTTTTCAAGAGTACGCGTCGCAACCTCTTGCAGCTTTCCTTCTACAATTTCTGCGACATGATCTAAGGTTTGGCTGATACCTTCATCTTGTAATATCTCTTTTACGGCCGCATGCAAAGGATCTTGAACTTCACTGTCGCTATCACTGTTCTTTCGGTCGGCTTGAAATAAAGAGTAGACCGGAAGATATTTTTGGAGCTTCTCCCAAATGGGTTTGGCATCACCTTTAGTTACATCCAGTTCGACTGAATTAACCTGCAAATCATCACCGTAGTAGCTCCAAATTGCCGTTCGCATTGCAGCGTTTCTCGTCTTATCTTCACATGGGATATCTCTCGTCTCAATTATTTTTTTAAGATCACTATCTTTTTTAGAAAGTAGGTCTGCACATTCCGGATTCGTCGGATGCATCGCACAAATAAAAACTTTTGGTGTACCTGCATTAGGATAACGTTTGACAACTTCAAGCAAGCCGTCCGAATTAAGCAGATACTCTGCGCTAAGTGATGTCTCATTTGTTGCGTCGATAACAATCTTTTCAGGAAGATCTGTAAAGCAGATCCGGATTGAGATATCTGTTTCCTGACGCGCCTTACTTTCAACATTCAGATCTGCCTTGTCCAGTTTTGTTACGCCTTTCCCGTCATTAAAGAAAATGTCAAGTGCCTCTAAAATAGTTGATTTTCCAATATCATTTTTCCCAACGAATGCTGTTAAATCTTCAAAGTCGCTATTAATCTCATCGCTGTAGCCTCTAAAGTTTTTGATAGCCACGTTTTTGATTTTCATAAAAGTACCTCCATTTTGAATTGCAGCCGTGAAACGACTTCCCGTATCTAGTGTGTGTTGCGTGTCGAAAAACGTTGCATATTGTCTACTATAAAATGCTTGCATATAGTCGCCTCGATATCACACTTGCTTATTTTCCCATCTTCTGCATAAAATAAATAAATTTTCCCGTTTTCTTTTACCAGTAACTCACTGTCACCATTTCCATCTAAATCTTCAACCTTTGAAATTCCAATTCCCTTATAAAGCAAAAATGCATCATTATCTTTCAGTAAATAGTATTCAGTAATTGCATTTCCCTTATCATTATAAGAAAGTACAATTCCTTGGCTTCCAAGCAAATTACTACAAGCATCAACTCCAAACCCTATACCGCATGCACTATCGGGCAGGAACCTGAAAGCACTGGTACTCCAAGTTGTTTCGTCTTGCAGAAAGCCAACGCAGAGTCTTCCGTCTAATATTCTGTAAACACAGACGGTATAAGGACCTACGTCTTTTTTCGCATACCAGCATACACAGTCTTCCGCAAGAGGTGCTTTACTGAGTAACGGCAATTCCAAAAATGTTTCCATTTGCAAGGGAATCACCTTATTAGGCGGTCCATCCAAATACATTGGAATAGGAATTAATACATTTGAGATAATCTGATATCCTTGTTCATTTTTTTCCAATGTTACACACGCCACAGAACACTCCTGCACATCTGCCAGATTCAAATCCGACGCATAATAGTACAGTCTGACTTTATTGTCTGTATGCTCTCCTCTTAAGAATGTGGTAGACAGCCTTGATTCAGGGTAAAAATCAGTCTGATAATAATAATTACCAGAGTCATACTCGAATAGCTCAATTCCGTTTTTATTTGTTTCATCCACAGGAAGCCCTATGTATCGCATCAGGAATTCGTTCATCTTTGTTTTACTGATTTTCAGTAAAGTACCTTCCTGATTATACGCTCCCATTACTCTTTCCCTTTCATTTTCATCGGTCACTTTGGCAGAGTCACTACCTCCGTAAAATGCAAGAAAAATATTCATATCCTTCGGGTCATGGTAAAGCGAGGTAAGGCATCGAACATAAGGATTTTCCTCCTGCGATTGTGTAAAAAACATTTTATTAAAATGCAAAAGTTCTTCCTCGGATAGTTCCTCATCCATCGTTTTCCCATTCTCAGTCTCTATTGCAGATTTACAGTTCAAATCGCGGATGATTTTTTCTGTCGTTCGTTCACAGCCCATACAGCAAAAAAATACAAGTAATATGAGGAAGTCAAAGAAGAACATCCTGTTCACTTCCTAATCACCATCCCTTTAAATAGGCTTTGGGATAGTCAGCTATCGTGTAATGGCTACCCCAAAGCGATTATTTAGACATCAATTTAGTGTCGCAAGATTAACCGTTAATCTGTCCAATCAGGAATTCTCCTATAATGGTTGTTCCATCCTTCGCATATAGATGAATCGAGTTAGGAATTTCAGGCGTTTCGTCATCAGGTGTCGCCTTATCTCCTAAGCTTAGTAGATCCGCATTATAGACATAACCCTTAGCGGCATGGAGGCTGTCCTTATGTTTGGCCCCGAGTGCAGCACAGATGAAGCAGTCCGTGACACGATGAACGATGTGCCGCCCGTATGTGAGCGACATATCGTAAAGCATCACTATTTCGGCGAGTCTGATTATCCCTATGTTTCAAGGCTTCTTCCACCTTGAAGTTTCTCGCATATTTTTCACGAGCCAAAGAAAAAACGGTCCCCCTCAGCAGTCTGGAATATTCTGCACCGCTGGCAGTCTACTTCTGTTTAAGATTTAAGAATAATGGTATCTGAAAGTAGGCAATACGTTCTTCCTCATTGATTCAAACAATATGATTGATGCTGTATTGCATTTAGGTTACTTCCTCTAGTGGTATGGATTTTGCGCAGCACTGCTAGGAACGGCCTATAGCCCCAAAACACTCAAAACTATTAGTTTACTATTCTGCATGAAAAGCCTCTTTACTAAGTGTTCCCGCAAAACCAGCCCGGTGTCAAACAGTTGGGTATCTGTTTGATATCGTTATACCCAAATGGTTGAATTGCATGGGGATAATTAAATAAAGGAGACTTTTAATTATGGCCAACTATAAAATCGTTTCGCACGGCGGGTCCGGTCTTCCGCTGAATGTCTATGGCTCTGGAACTATCACTTCGCGCCGTAACGTCTGCATTTGGACAGATACCGGCAGTACTGATCAGCAGTGGGCTATTGCCAGTCTAGGTTCCAATCAGCAGGTAAAATCCCTGAACAATCTCAACTATATGCTCAATGCAAACACCTCGACTTGGAACTGCGATGTCTACACCTCCAACGCTGATACCTATATCAATTTCATTCTGGTATCCACAGGTGTTTACCGTCTGCAGTTAGCGTCTGATACTACCAAGTATTTAACTGCTGAAGGTACTACCAGTGGTTCTAATGTGAAGTGGGCAGCCTTGAATAATACCACTTCTCAGCAGTGGAAAATCACTACAGTGACTACCACAACTGGAGACTACATCACAGCTGGCGTTGGCGGTTGGCTGAAATTATACAAGAAGCCGACTAGTTCTAAAACGGGTCGAACTGTCACAATCCCAACCGTTGCAAGTTATACTGGGATCGATGGCTATACCTATAAATTCACCAATAAAAGCTATTGGTATGCCTATGAAAATCCTTATAAGAATAAGTTGAACAAATATGCAATTGATCGCATCAAGGAAGTAACAGGCGCAAACCCCATTGTAAACGTTGGCAGCAATGGCGAATATACGGATGAAAACGGAAATTACTGGATGGCAGTCGGGCCGAAGGTTCCTAATCCTTCCCAGGCATCCAACGCAAATATCTCGGCTGAGCAAGTATATGCGCTTGGAAAACTTGACGTTGTTGTAAAAAGCAGCAATGGAACCTTATATTATATCCCTGGAGTTATCGGAGATATCAAAGCTCACACTTGGAATAACGGGGTTATTCAAACCTATAAAGCGTACCCGGATGGTAAATTTGCATCCGCTGGACGAAATTTCAACGGTACTGTTTGTGCGGAATTCATCGGCGATCTGGATGGAAAACTCACTGGCTTGGGCAGCTACTCGGTTGAAAAGATTATCTTCTACGCAGACTAATATACGAACACAAGGCAAGCGTCT
>OHKW01001017.1_pt1 | contig 13199 bp, 14 predicted proteins | sample 1568931 | NCBI WGS metagenome assembly OHKW01 (sample SAMEA3879536, study PRJEB24766) | human gut metagenome | biome: human-associated habitat; feature: feces | place: USA | collected 1985/1987 | reverse complement strand
TTCTATTACTTCTTTATCGCACATCAGTAAAAAGCCAGGGTATGAAGCAGTTTATGGCGAAATAGATGTAATAAAATCAGAAAGGAAAAGCACAATCCAGACGGAACCGGCGGTGCGGTCAAGAAATATTGTGGAAACACAAGGTTTCTGCTATAATGATGGAGAACACTTGACGATAGAGAAGGAGGCGGGAGCCTATGCACATCAGTTATCAGCCGCTATGGGACACCCTAAAGGAGTGCGGCATGAGGAAAGAGGACTTGCGGCTGGCCGCCGGTCTTACCACCAACATGATCGCCAACATGGGAAAGGGCGAGCATATCAGCATGAAAACGCTGCTGCGTATCTGCGGGGCGCTGAACTGTGATATTGCAGATGTGATCGCTTTGGAGCGGGACGAGGCCCCGGAACTGGAGCGGCGCAGTAACTCCGGGCCAGCCTGACCCGAAGCGGCCAGCCATAGACGCACCCCCTGCTGGGACACTTTGTCCCAAAGCTGGGGGCATGACCGCCCATCCCCAACCTCTGGACACTTTGTCCAGCCAGCGGGCGGCAGCAACAGAATACAGACCCCCCCAAGCAGGAAACTACGGTTCCCTGCTTTTTTATTTCCACCCCCTACGCCGGAAATTCATGCCGGAGTGTTTGATAAGCGGGGATTTGCGGAACAGCTTTTTCAAGGTGGTACGTTCTTCTTCCGAGAGCCGCTTATATTTGAGCTGGAACGCCTTGCAGAACAGCTCTGTGAATTGCTGCACCCTGTCCCCCGGCGATTGCATGGCCTTTTGGACTTCCCGGATCAGTTCGTCGGCGGGCGTGGTATCCGGGGCGCTTTCGCTGTCACTTTCATGGGCTTTGCGGATGTCTTGCAGAATGGCGTCCCATGTTTTGTGCGTCACATGGCAGAAAAAATCTTCCTCTTGTATCTGTCCGGCTTCCAAGATTTTCAGATAGCGGTCTGCGGCGGCTTCGGGATGGGCTTCCAATATCATAGCCCGCACAGCGGCCAAAGCGGTGTTCATATCGTGAAAGCGCATGGTTGCCATCCCATCCACATAGATTTCCGCGTCGGCCAGCATCTCCGCAAATCTGTCATGGGCGATGATCTCACACAGCAGCCGGTTGTTGACCCGCCCGCTTTTCAGCAGCGCCACCGCTTCATCGGTCAGGTGCAGCTCCGCAAGGGGCGTATTCTCATGCGCCCGGTTGTCGCTCAGGCCCAGCAGATAGTCCACCGTCACCTGATAGAACCCGGCCAGCTTTAAGAGGCTGCCGTGGTTGATCTCCTTGTCCTCGTCATTCTCATAGCTGCCGAGGGCAGATTTTGAAAGGCCGACCTGTTCCGCCAGTTCTTCCAGCTTCAAGCCTTTCTCCACCCTTAAATCCTTCAACCGCTCCTGTACGGAAATGTGGGTTTTCATATCAGCCACCCCTTCCTGCGCCTGTGCGCCGCCGTTTTCTTCCATTATAGCATACCATTCCGCAATCGTGGAAATTTTCGATTTTAGAGCCGGTTTCCTACTTTGTGGACATACGGGCGAGGGGACAAAAATGTTCTATGATATGGGTAGTTCATCGATGGATCAAATCCAATCGAATGACCGGCCTGTATGGGATATGCCCCCCGGCGATGTAGCGCGGCGACCTGCGGTGAGGAAATGGAGGAACCTTGACCGCAGCGAGCGTACCAACGGGAGCGAAACGCCGCTGAAAGAGCCAGGGGCAGGAACGACATCAGGGAGAACCGGCAAATAGGAACACCGAATTGATACCAAAACACAACAATCCGATAGGGCATAGTCTGCCCTATCCGTACTACTGCGGAAGATTTCCGGGCGGCTCTACGGCTGTTTTTTCCTTGAAAATCGCCCCGAAACACAACACAAAAATCTGCTGTCCGTCCACTCCGGCTGTTACGGCTGACTGGGCGGATTTTTTGATGATAGGAGCCAATATGCCGAGAATGTCAAAAAAGAGGAAGCTGGAGCTGTCCTTCTTCCTCAACGAGCGCGGGCGGGTGGCGCACAACATCCTTTGCCGGAAATGCCGCCACGCCTGCAAACAGAGCTTCCGGGCGGTCATCATTGACTGCCCCAAGTATCTTTCCAAACGAGCCAGGAGAAAGGAGGACGCTTAAATGGAAGTTGAATTTTTAACCGCTGACACCGCCCTGCCGCCCTGTCTGCCCCTGCCGGGGGCCATGCTGGGGCTGCCGGTGAGCAGCACCGCCAAGGTCATGTATGCCCGTCTGCTGGGCGAGATTTATACGGCGGGGACGGAGGACATCAACGGAATTTTATTTATCCAATTTCCCATTGCGGAACTGGCGGCGGCGCTGGGGCGCAGTACGCAGACCTGCAAGCGGGCCTTGCGGGAATTGGCGGACGCCGGATTGATCCTGCGGGTGCGCCGGGAGATTGGAGCGCCGAACCGGATTTATGTCCTCATTCCAAGAAGCTAAACCGTTGAAAAACAGAAGAATAAGCCGCCCAAAACCGTTTTACAAAAGATCTCAGGTTTGTTATAATAAACACATGAAATTGAGCGTTTAATTAAAACATTTCAATGTACGGGAGGGTTCATAATGTGGATATTTATTTTAGTGGCAGTCATCGCAGTACTACTCATTCTTTACATTAAATTCTATAACCGTTTGCGGCGGCTTTCCGTCAAGGTGCAGGAAGGCAGCGCAGGCATTGATGTTGCTTTGGAGAAACGCTACGATATGCTGTCAGAAGAAATTGAAGCAGTAAAAAAGTATCTGGCACATGAGTATCAAATCTACACAGAAGTCACATCTACCCGCGCGGGAAAAAAACTGAACGAAAGCATATTTCAGGAAAAGAAACAACTGTCTGAGGAAGCGGTCAAAGCAATCAGCGAGACGATTACCGAACAGCAAAAGCAGATGGAAACAATCCGACAGCAGTTGGATCAGCAGCGAGGGCAAGATAACTCTCTTGGAGCGGAAACACCGGGTATGGGAGGCGACGGGCTGATCGGACATCAGGTAAGTCTGGATCGGAAACTTGGCTTGCTTGCTTCCGCCCAGCAGGGACTCACCGGGGTCAACTCTGCCATCAATGCACTGGCTGAGCAATACCCAACTCTTTATTCCTATGCGTCCATGCAGCATTTTCAGCAGGATATTTTTGACGCAGAAGAACACTTACAAGCGGCGAGACGGTTGTACAACTCTAATGTATCTTTGTATAACCAGAGAATTAACACATTTCCTTATCTGCTTTTAGCAAAACTTCATGGTATGAAAGAAGCGAAGTTTTATACTGTGGAAGAAAAGAAAAAAGACTTTAAGGTGCAGTTTTGAGAAGAAAGGAAAAAAGATGTATGAAAATGGTGGAACAAAATATCAGCGGTGTCAAGCTGGAACAGTTGCGGCAGAACGCTGTTAAAAAGCATAAGATTCTGCGGAAGCTGCTCCCGGTGTGCCTGATTTTATTTATAGGATTGACACTGGTAAAAAACCGATTTTTGTTTGTCTCCATCAGCGAATATGGCTTTGGAGACCCAGCAACTCAGGGGGCCTTTTGGGGTCTGATCGGAGGCATGATGCTCAGTGTGATTTTTGCGGGTGCTGTTTTTGTTTTTTACTATATGCTGGTCTATAAAAAAGCTTATGACCTCTTTTGTATCAATTTCAAAAACAAATATGTGTTGGACACTCTCCGACAACTGCCGGATTTTTCCGAACTGCGCTACAATGCCGGAGGCGGTCTTTCTTATGAGGAAATGAACCGTTTAAAGTTAATCCCCGGAGGCCAGTCGGTCTTTTATCAATCGTCGGATGAACTGTCCGGCAAGTTGGATGGAGTCCCCTTCCGGGCTGTCAATGTCTGCACTGGCGAAAAAGCTTCCGCAAGAAGTTCTACCCCCAAAATTCTATTTGAGGGACAGGTTATTGTTTTTTCCTATTTTGATAATCGGAAGATCAGTGAGGGTTTTGTTCAGGTGTTTTCCAAAAAAGCTCTGTCTAAACTCAGGGAAACCAGAGTCCCGCTGCCAATTCAGACAGAAAACAGTGTATTCAACGAAAATTTTGCAGTGTTTGCAGAGAACGAGCAGAATGCTTTTTACATCCTGACACCCCAGGTGATGGAGCAGATTACAGCTTTTCAGGAAGCTATGGAAGGAAATGTTTATCTTTCCTTTTCTGAAAAATCCCTGTATGTAACTTGCAGCCAGCTTCGCAATCCTTTTCATATTTACATAGATATTCCTGTTGAAGAACAGCGTCAAAAGATTGCCGGCGATACGGCGATTCTCCGCAGTGCAAAGGAAATTCTCATCAGAGCCGGACAAAGCAGTCCGAAATAAGAAGGCAGTCCCTGAAAGGAGGAGGATATCATATGGGATGCATGATTGTGTTCGTTATCCTGCTTGTTATTGGAATAGGCATCCTCTGCTTTTTGACGGGGGATATGACGGCTTTTATCGCCCTGGCCGCTACTTTAGTCATAGGGCTTGGTCTTGCCGGTATTCTGTATCATATCTATAAATCGAAGCAAAGACGGATGGAGAAGTATAATCCCCTATCCCCTACATTGCGCTGGATGAATGCCGCAGGGTCGATCCTGATTGCCGCAAGTCAACATACAAATTTTCATCTACTGGCTGGCTGGCGGTACAATAACGAATTTGACCGGGAAAGTATTAAAACAATGCTGTGGGATTATTGGGGCATTCAAGGACATGAGACAGCTATAAAGGAAATGCGCAGCCTGATCGACGAGGGAATGCGTGCCAGCTATCGGAGGAAAATGGAACTCTTGTCGCATAAATATAAGGATGCTACAGAAGTCCAGCTCATTGAGGAGGCCCGCAAAACTAATCCAAAAGCCGATGAAGCTAGCTATCTGCCGAAAATGCTGACAGCATGGCGGCGTTATGGGGAAAATGCCCTGTTAGGCTGGGATATGGGACGCTGCGCATATATCACGCAATGTTGCTATCTGGCAGGCTACATCAATATGAAGGAAATGTTGGATTTGTGTGTAGATGCCGGGACAAAGGCGCAGGCTTTTTTTCAGAACTGGGAAGAAATGATGGAGAGCTATCTGCTGGGCGGCCAGTTCTGGCAGCATGAGGATAAGAATGACCCAAAATCCATGACGGCAGAACGATGGAAGCTATATGAACAGCTCTGGCAGGGAAAAAAGCCGTTTCAGGGTTCTCCATACCTCGCTGTCCCATTCGACCAGCCTCTTTCCAAAGAGGTCATCACCAACGAATACGGCATTCTGCCGGAATACCAGAAATATTATAATTATGGATAGATAGCCTCTGGTACAGAGTAGGCATTGACAAAAGCACTTACAAATACTGAGGTAATGCTAATTTGATTATTTAGTCATTGAAAAATCCCTTTAGGAACTAAAGGGCGCACTTCTATACATACCCTACCGGCTATGTATTCGTGCGCTCTGCGAGGCAAAGCGGCGGATTGCCAAATGGAGCAATCTGCCGTTTCTGCGTCACTGCGTTCCGTCCAAGGGGCTGCACCCCTTGCGGCGCTTTGCGCCTATCCCTGCCTGCCCCCAAAAGGGGGACACCCGCCCTGCGTCTGTCCCCCTTCCGAGGGCCTTACAACCGAACACCGACACCCTGACCGCTCACCGGGAACGCCCTGGAGGACGGTCATTTTTTTTACCCATTTTTCAGCCAAAGGAGGTCAACGACATGAGCAAAGAGTTAGACGAGCTTCGGCGGGAATACGCCGAGAATGAAGCTAAATTGCAGCAGTACCAGCACCGGGTCAAACGGCTGGAACAGCGCAGGCAGTATTATGAAAAGGGTGAGCGCCAGAAACGCGCCCACCGGCTCATTACCAGAGGGGCCGCCGTAGAGAGCGTGGCCCCGGAGGTCAGGCCCCTGTCCGAGCAGGGCTTCTATTCCCTTGCCGAGCAGATTTTCTCCATGCCGGAGGTGAGGGAGGCTGTCCGGGCCGCCGCCCAGCGGGAGGGCGAGTAAATGGCCCTGTTCCATTTGAGCGTCACGCAGGTCAAGCGGAGCGCGGGACAGTCGGCCATCGCGTCGGCAGCCTACCGCGCCGGGGAGCGGCTTTACAGTGAACGCTACGGCGAGTACAGCGACTACACCCGCAAGGGCGGCGTGATCTGTTCCGACATTCTCCCGCCCCCGCAGGCCCCGCCGGAATACCAAGACCGCCAGACCCTGTGGAACGCCGTGGAGAACGCCGAGCGCGGCAAGGACGCCCAGCTTGCGTACAGCTTTGATATTGCCTTGCAGAACGAGTTTTCTTTGGAGGAAAACATCGCCCTCGCAAGGCAGTTTTTGTTGGAGCAGTTTGTCAGCCGGGGCATGGTGGTGGACTTCGCCGTACACCAGCCCGACAGAGATGACGGAGGCATCCCCAACCCCCACTTCCATGTGCTTTGCCCCATCCGGCCTATCCGGGAGGATGGCAAGTGGGGCTTCAAGCAGCGGCGCGTCTACCGTCTGGACGAGGACGGCAACCGCATACTGGACAGCAAGGGCAAGCCCCTCTTTGACGCGGTTCCCACCACCGACTGGGGCAGCCCGGAAACGCTGGAACACTGGCGGGAGGCGTGGGCCAAGATGTGCAACGCCAAATTTGAGGAAAAGGGCCTGCCCTGCCGGATCGACCACCGCTCCTATTTAAGACAGAGCCTTGACCTGCTCCCCACCGTCCACGAGGGGCCGGCGGTGCGGCAGATGGAGGCGCGGGGGATCGCCACCAACAAGGGCAGCCTCAACCGCTGGATCAGGGCTGCCAACGCCCTCTTGAAAGACTTGAAGCGGAGGATCGCCGCCCTGCTGGGCTGGCTGGGCGAGGTGCGGGAGGAGCTTTCCAAGCCGCAGGCCCCCGCCCTTGCCGACCTGCTGGGGGCCTACTACGGCGCGAGGAACGCGGGCGCGTGGAGCAGCAAGGCCAAGACGGGCAATCTCCAAAAGTTTGCCGACACCGTGAACTACCTGACCGAGCAGAAGCTCTACACCGTGGACGATTTGGAGGCCCGCGTCACTTCCCACAGTGAGCGGATCGAGGAACTAAAGGCCAGCATGAACAGCAAGCAGACCCGCATGAAGGAGCTGCAAGCCCTGCTGGAACAGGCGGGACGCTACCGGGAGCTGAAACCCATCCACGACCAGATGAACGCCATCAAGTGGAAAAGCAAGCGGGAGCAATTTAAGGCCACCCATGAGGGACAGCTTCGGCAGTTTTATATGGCCCGCCGCAAGCTGAAAGACCACTTCACCCCGGAGGGCAGGCTGCCCCTTACCAAGTGGAAAACGGAGTACGGCAAGCTGCAACAGGCGTACCAAGAGGAATACGCCAAGTACAAGCCCATCCGGGAGGACTTGATGAAGCTGTACCAAGTGAAATCCGTGGTGGACAGCGCGAGCCGCCAGCAGGAGCAGACGCAGACCAAACGCCGGGACAGGGATATGGATCGGTAAGGGACTTCCCATTTCCCGCCGCCAGTGGTAAAATGAAATCAGTTTTACGGGCCGCACCCCGCTGGGACAAAGTGTCCCAAAGCTGGGGGCATGATCGCCCCGCCCAACTTCTGGACACTTTGTCCAGCCAGCGGATAAGAAATGGCTAACGCATGACCATAAGAGACAGGGGGATTTGTAATGAGCGGAAAGAAGAACAAAAGACTTTTAGGAGTTATTTCTATTTTCCTGTGGGCTGTTATTCTAACGATTGTATTACGCTCGTATTTGGAGAAAACAGGATATACCCTGCCTGTTTTCTGGATTGTCATTCTGGCCTGTGCCGCCGCCTTCCTCGGCTGGTGGGTTTATATGAGTGTGCGGATCAACCATCTCATAAAGAGACTTGACGCAGCAGGTTTTCAATATCAAACCACCCATGATGAAAAAGCCTATCTGACAGAATTAGATGAATGTGCGAAAATGCCCGGAGCAGAAAAAATCACGCTTTCCAAAATGCCAGCAAAAGATTATTTAACCATTCTGAAAATCAGGACGCTGCGGGAGGCCGGACGGACAGCTGAAGCAAGCACTCTGCTGGAAACGGCCCGGCCAGAAATCACAAATGACAGGGCGAGACAGCTATTAAAAGCGGAAGAAGAACAACTACCATAAGCCAAGCACAGTCTTTAAGGAGGGATAGGTGATGACAAAAAGAGGAAAAAGACGGCTCGTGATATTTTTGTGCGCGGCGGTTATTCTTGTGGCGGCGGGGATTGTCCGGGTCAAGCTGCACCCGCCCCGTCCACTCCATGAGCAGATCGCAGATTATATGTACCATTCCCGCACAGACCCAAAGCTGGAATACCTCGTTGAGAAATATGGTGATGAATTTGTGGCAACAGAGTACGGAAGTATTCAATCTACACGATTTTCAGATTTTTATGTAGATGTGGAATGGTATGAAGAAGAAAAAACCTACAAAGACGATTACATCGTTTATTTGAGAAAGCAAGAATTAGAAAGTATCTTAATCCCCATAGCAGAACCTATCTTTGGTAAGTGCAAATTATTTGTTATTAGCTATGGCGATTGTCCATCGAATTATGGGAAAGATACATCCGCGCTGGAACTACTGGGCGCATCAGAAGAATACCCACTTGTTCAAGTTTGTGTTTATACAACAAAAGACGCCAATCAAAGGGACGAGGATATGCAGAAATGGACAGAGACGCTTCAAGAGCGCAGGTATTTTGTCTGTGCAAATATCGATTATCTTTCCAGCGAAACTTACGACAAAGTAGAGCAAAAGAGTTATCAGTACATAAATGGAGACGATGACTACATATGTCGTGGCAGCGCATTCATTTCTCCCGATAATTTTAAATGGCGTTTTGGCGGATGGGAGGAAAAAAATGACTGATGGTACACCGTTCCAACTTCTGGACACTTTGGTCAGCCAGAAACGGAAAACCAAACACCCCCACCAAGGCGCGGCAGACAGGCCGCGCCTTTCCCATACCCAAAACTGAATACGAACCCCAACAACCGGCGCTTGCCATTTTCCTTGTGAGAATGACAGGCGCTTTTCTTATGTTCAGGAGGATTGAGTTGAATGTATTTGAAGCTGTGAAGCAGTCTGTTACCACCCGGCAGGCTGCGGAGCATTATGGAATCCATGTAGGTCGGAACGGGATGGCTTGCTGCCCGTTCCATAACGATAAAACCCCAAGCATGAAGCTGGATCGGCGTTACCACTGCTTCGGCTGCGGCGCGGACGGCGATGTGATCGACTTTGTTTCCCGGCTGGAACAGGCCACCCCCAAAGAGGCCGCCCTTATGCTGGCGCGGGACTTCTCCATCCCATATGCGGACAAGTGGCCGCCCCGCCGCCGGAAGCCCCGGCAGGAAACCCCGGAACAAAGTTTTAAGCGCATGGAGCGGCATTGTTTCCGGGTGCTGTGCGACTACCGAAACCTGCTTCGCCGCTGGAAGGAGGACTGTGCCCCCAAGACCCCAGAGGACGATTGGAACCCTTTGTTTGTGGAAGCCCTGCAAAAGCAGGACTATGTGGACTATCTGCTGGACACGCTGCTCTCCCCGGACATGGAGGAACGGGCGGCGCTGATCGCCAGCTATGGAGAGGAAGTGAGAACCATTGAGCGAAGAATGGCAGACCTTGCCGCCAGAGATACGGCAGGCCGCAGAACAGACTATGCAAGAAGCAGTCCCGCCCCGGAGCGTTGAGGAAGTACGGGGCATGCTGGAAAGCACCGAGAAAGGCGGCGTAAGGAACAGTATTCAAAACTGCCTGACCGCCTTCCAGTATGACCCCCTTTTGTCCGGGGCGCTGGCAAAAAACCTGCTGACCGAGCGCATAGACCTGCTGCGGCCCATCGGCAGGAAGCACCGGCCCGGCAGCCGCGCCCTGACCGACACGGACATGAAGTATATCCGGCTATATCTGGAAAAGACCTACGGCCTGACCAGCGAGAAAAAGATCGCGGACGCCGCCGACCTTGCGGCAGACGCCAACCGCTACCACCCCATCCGGGACTACCTGAACGGCCTGACCTGGGACAGAACCGAGCGAATCCGCTTTTGCCTGCGCCACTTTTTAGGAGCCGACAGCGACCAGTACACCTATGAAGCCCTGCGGCTGTTCCTGCTGGGAGCCATCCACCGGGCATTCTGCCCCGGCTGTAAATTTGAAGTCATGCTCTGTCTGGTGGGCGGTCAGGGAGCCGGGAAATCCACCTTTTTCCGGCTGCTGGCCGTGAAGGACGAGTGGTTTTCCGATGACCTTCGCAAGCTGGACGATGACAATGTGTACCGCAAGCTGCAAGGCCACTGGATTATTGAGATGTCGGAGATGATCGCCACCGCCAACGCCAAGAGCATTGAGGAAATCAAGTCTTTTTTGAGCCGACAGAAGGAGGTCTATAAAATCCCATACGAAACCCACCCGGAGGACAGGCTGCGGCAATGCGTGTTCGGAGGAACTTCCAACGCCCTGGACTTCCTGCCCCTTGACCGCTCCGGCAACCGGCGCTTCCTGCCCGTCATGGTAAACCCGGAGGAAGCCGAGGTACACATTCTGGACGATGAAGCCGCTTCCAGAGCCTACATCGAACAGGTGTGGGCCGAGGCCATGACCATCTACCGCAGCGGGGATTTTAAACTGTCTTTCAGCCCTGAAATGGTGCGCTATCTCAAAGAACACCAGCGGGACTTTATGCCGGAGGACACCAAGGCCGGGATGATCCAAGCCTACCTTGACCGCTACACCGGCAGCGCGGTTTGCTCCAAGCAGCTGTTCAAGGAGGCGCTGAACCACCCCTTTGACGAGCCGAAACAATGGGAAATCCGGGAGGTCAACGACATTATGAACCACTGTATCACGGGATGGCGGTACTTTTCCAACCCCCGGATATTTGAAGGATATGGCAGACAGAAGGGCTGGGAACGGGAGGCCACGGCAACGGGCTTTGACAACGGGCGTGAAAAAACCCCGGAGGGCTTTGTGGAAGTGACCGAGCAGATGGAGCTGCCTTTTTGAAAAATCCGGGGAAAAACCCACCCCGTTGCCGACCCGGTTGCCAGCCGGTTGCCGACCCCGTTGCCGGGGAAAAGCCTGTCATGGCGGGCTTTTCCCCCCTCTGGCAACCAAAGTAACAGAAAAATAAAAGAAAAAGTAAATAGTAACCCAACCGCCAGACAGAGATTGTTTTTAAGGTTTTTTGAAGCCCGTTGCCGGACTTCGTTGCCGACCTTCTCTTGTCTGGCTATTCTATTATGGAGGATAACCGCCTATGGCAAAAAGCAAAACAGAAATTCATGTGACCGCAGTTTTTGACGGCGAACTGGACGCAGCGGATGTCTTTGTCAGCCTGATTGCCCAAAAATATGGGCAGAATACCGGCAAAGACAACCTTGCGAAAACACAAGATAAGAAGTATAATGAAGATAAGGTTCAGAAGAACCGTGTTCCGTCTGGATTGTGCGGGTAAACGGTTATGATGAACGGATATGAATATACAGGCATGAATGCAATTCTGGCGGGCAGCTTCCGGGCGGCCATCTATTGCAGGCTTTCCAAGGACGATGATCTGGACGGGGAGAGCGCCAGCATTGCCAACCAGCGGGATATGCTGGAACACTACTGCGAAAAGCAGGGATGGGAGGTTGTGGCAGTCTATCAGGACGATGGCTACACGGGGCTGAACATGGAGCGCCCCGACCTGAAACGGATGATAAAGGCCATCGAGCGCAGGCAGGTCAACCTTGTCATTACCAAAGACCTCTCCCGGCTGGGCCGGAACTACTTGCAGACAGGCTATCTCATTGAGGACTTCTTCCCCCGGAACGGTGTGCGCTACATCGCCATGAATGACGGGATCGACACCTTGCGGGAGAACAACGACATTGCGCCGTTCAAAAATATCCTGAATGAGATGTACAGCAAGGATATTTCCAAGAAGGTACATTCTTCCTACCTGCTGAAAGCACAGAAGGGCGAATTTACTGGCTGTGTGGCCCCCTTCGGCTATCGGAAAGACCCGGAGGACAAAAACCACCTGCTGGTGGACGAGGAAACGGCCCCCATTGTCCGGCAGATATTCCGGTGGGCGCTGGAGGGCCACGGTCCCAACTTCATCCGGCGCAGGCTGGAGGAGCAGAAAGTACCCTGCCCTACATGGTGGAACCGGGAGCGCGGTATCCGCAATGTCCGTACCAAGTGGGAGAAGCAAGACCCGATAAACGGGCGGTATATGTGGGACTTTTCAGTGATAAAGGACATTTTGATGAACCCAGTCTATGCCGGGGCCATCGCGTCGCAGAAAAAGGACTACCGTTTCAAAATCGGCACCATCGGGGAGAAGAAGCCACAGGACTGGATCGTGGTGGAACAGCGGCATGAGCCACTGATCGACTGTAAGAGTTTCGCCATTGTACAGGACAAATTGAAATCCCGCCAGCGCCCAAGGCAGAATGGGGAAACGAGCCTGTTTGCAGGGCTTATCAAATGCGGCGAGTGCGGCAAATCCCTGACCATCCGCACCACCCACGCCAAGCACCCCCAGCAGATTTACGCCTGCAAGACTTATGGGGCGTTCGGCAAGACCCACTGTTCCCAGCACCGGGTGGAATATGACACCCTTTACCGGCTTGTCCTGAACAAAATCCGGGAGTGCGCCAAGGCTGCCCTGACCGATGGGGAGGCCATTGCCGGGAAGCTGACCGACACCTGCGAAGCCGAGCAGAAAGGCCAGCGGGAAGCGTTGGAACGTTCTCTTGCCAAGGACGAGGAACGGATCGAGGTGCTGGAAAAGATGGTGCTGCGGCTCTATGAGGACATGGTTGCCGGGCGGATCAGCGAAGCCAACTTCAATCTCATGCTGGACAAGACGCAGAAGGAACAGGCCGAGTTGAAAGCGCGGGCCGGGGAAACCCGCCCGCCAGTGGGTGGACGCCATTCAGGAATATGCCGACATCACGGAGCTGGACGCAGCCACCCTAAACCGCCTGATTAAAGAAATCGTTGTCCACGAACACATCGACAGCGATAAGACACGACACATTTCCATCGAAATCCACTTCAATCTCAAACCCATCCCGGAGGTGGAACAGGTCAAAGGCTGACCTGTTCCCGCCGGGGCGGTTTTAAGACAATTCCATATAGTTTCTGACACGCCGCCGCCCGCCATCGAGCAAGGTTTTACTCCTATTTGGGGATAAAACAGTTGATGGCGGGCGGC
>OHKW01001016.1_pt1 | contig 13205 bp, 10 predicted proteins | sample 1568931 | NCBI WGS metagenome assembly OHKW01 (sample SAMEA3879536, study PRJEB24766) | human gut metagenome | biome: human-associated habitat; feature: feces | place: USA | collected 1985/1987 | reverse complement strand
CGAGCCGCGACAGTTCTCGCTCGTGATTGACGACGCCACCGCTACAGATGAAGTGCCACAGGCCTACCTTTATCACCGCCGCAACGACACGTCGCCCAACTTCAGCCGCCGCTACTACGCCGCCTTCGACGTCTCCGAGCTCTGGAAAGTGCAGACATGCCGCGCCCTCGAAATCCACGTGGCCAACTCCAACAACCCCACCCTCACCACCTTCCACATCCCCAACCCCCTCTCCACCCCCGTCCCCTCCAACTAATCCCCCATTTCCCGTATGCTTTCGCCGGAGGCGATAGCTTGATGTTAGCCTATCTTGCACCATGCATCGCCCATCGTGCATTGTGCATCGTGCATTGTGCATTGTGCATCGCGCATCATGGGGTACAGACAAGCCAACAGTCCGCACCTCGAAGAGGTAGCTGCCGTGAAAACCACAAAACACCATCATTATATCACCCATCAACACACATCCGAGATTATCAATAGTATTTCTCAGCAGGTCCTTTACATTTTTCATTAAAAACATCTTATATCAGTGCCCCACAATGACATTTTTTTGTAAATTTGCGAAAGTTCAGTGTCACATAGAGTTGTGCACCTGAACACACATTTTTCAAAAGGTGTTATTGAAATTATCTTCTATTATCAAACTTGGCGGTTTCTTAATGCGATGAAGATGATTTGCAATGGCACCTGCATCGGTTGCCTATACCCTGCCGTGAATGGCAGATTATATGCAATAACGGTGTGGGGCTATTGCTTTATCTATCGCATGGGTACGCCAAGACCTGATAATGAGATAAAGCAAGTACATTCCTCACACCTTTTTTATGTCCATGCTTATACTGCTTCAACGGAGGATGAGAAGCGTGCCCCGTTTTTATGGATGCAATAATGAAATCGCAGTTTTTAAGCCTCTACTGCATGGTTCTCGCTGACGGAATAATTGACGCCCGCGAACTCGAGACCCTTTATCGTATCGGCACCGAACAATACGGCCTGACGCAGGAAGAAATTACAGCCACCGTGCGCGATGCAGGCACATCCTTTATCATGCCTACGGAACTGAGTGATAAAATCCGATTCTTGTACAATATGGCACAGATAGCCTATGCCGATGGTGAAATCGACAATACCGAAATAGATCTTATGAAGCGGTATATCAGGAAAATGAATTTTGCCGAAGAAAATATCAATGCTATAGCAGACTACATGTTCGACTCAGTAAAAGAAGGAAAAAGTATCAACAGCATTTTAATGCGCATCACAGCATAATCAATAACTATGGATATTTTTGACAATGTGGCAGCCCTTTTCCAGACCAAACCGGTTGCCTCTCCCACTTCAAAACCAATCACACAGTTAAGCCCTGATGTCAAGTTACAGGACGAAACCTATGTTTATTACGGCACCCGCATTTGCGGAAAGGTGACGGCATCTCTGCCTGCCCTCAGCGCTTTTTTACCAAGAGTTTATAATTCTGAGAAACAGCGCCAAATAGCCGATGTCCAACTTCAACAACGTCACAAGAAAGAACTGGCTGCGCGTCTTGAAGATACCGAAAACGAGATTACCCACAATGAAGCTGAAATAGGCAAAGCAGAAAACCGCATAAATATCCTTAACGACACTATCGACGAACTAAAGGAAAAATTGTCAGACGCAAAAGCGCAGCATGGAGAGATAAATAAAATGGCAAAAGCAAAGCTGACTGTCGGATTAGTCATCCTCTGCATTCTTACCCTATATCTGTTTATTTTCTACAGTTCCACCTTCTACTCTGCTTTTTTCAAGGTATTTTCCACTGGTAATATCACTATCGGTGCAGAAATGTTTGATTCACAAGCTATACCGCACGCGTTAACGGAGGGCTTCGGTGAACTGATGTTCATATTATGTGCTCCGATTATCTTCATGGGGCTGGGATATGGATTACACTTTTTCATGCAGCAAAAAAGTTGGACAAGATTCTTGAAAGCCGGGAGCGTACTTGCAATCACTTTTATATTCGACTGTATTCTTGCCTATCTAATTGCCAAGAAAATCTACGATATCGAAGCTCTGACAAAACTGGGTGATATTCCTGAATTTAGCCTCGGCATTGCCATACGGGACATCAATGTGTGGGCTGTAATCTTTTGTGGATTCATAGTATATCTTATATGGGGCATAGTGTTCGACATGGTAATGACCGCATATGAGGAACTGCGTTCGAACCGTAAGGAAATAGAAAAACTCGAGGAAAAGATTCAGGATAAAAAAGAACTCATTTCACAGGAAAACCAGCGTATAGCTGACCATAAGGTAAAACTCGGCACCTTGCAGAACCGCAAACAGGCCATCTCCAAGGAGATGACCCTGACCGTGCATTATGACTCACAGATTATAAAAGCCGCCATGTCTGAATTCTTCTCCGGCTGGATGACCATGATGAACGGGTTGAACCGTCCTAAGCCCGAACAGGACGAAGCCATCAGAATATATAACACAACAATACAAGAACTTCTAAACTAAAATATCTCATGAAAAAGACAGCACTTATAATCACGCTCATAGCAATTGTCATATCCGGATTGACCTTATTATTAACATGTGGAGGTCCAAAATCCGGAGACAATGAATCCGCAACTGAATCTGGAGAGACAACAGAACCCATGCCACTTAACATTTCTGTATATCTTGACCTGTCCGACAGACTCATGCGAGATTTAACTCCATCCCAGATGGATCGAGACATCGCGATAATCGACCACCTCGTAGATTTGTTTGTAAAGCATTGCATCGACAGCGGTAAAATCATCAACAGCACAAACCACTTTCAGGTATTTTTCTATCCGGCACCAAACAATAGCCAGATAGCTCAGCTTGCGCGAGGGCTGAATGTGGACCTTGCCAAAACTGAACTGAAACAGAAAAAAGTTGAGCTTATGGAGATGAAATCACGCTTTCAGAACAATCTGACGCAGATATACTCCGATGCCATCTCCGACCACCAATGGGTAGGCAGCGACATCTGGGGATTTTTCAGCAATGGCGAAGTTGACAAGTTGTGCATGCGCAAAGGCTACCGCAACATACTCGTTATTCTTACCGATGGTTACCTCTATCACACTGGCAACAAAATAAAGGAAGGCACTGCATATTCATACGCCTTGCCGCAGACATTAGCTATAGCCAACTCCTCTTTGATCGTCAGACGTGAAGGCCTGCAGAACCTTGAAGTGCTCATGCTTGAAGTCAACCCATACGATGCTCAACAGCGTAACAAGCTTATCCCCGTCCTTGAAGATTGGTTCAGGAACATGGAGGTGGGCAAGTTCGTAGTATCAGAGACAGCTCTTCCCGTTACCACCGAAGTCTACATCGACAGCTTCCTCCAGGATTAAAACCCGATGCCATACTAATATTATCTACCTTAATAATAAACTTTAATGAACACAAATATCATGCACTTAATAAGCCTACTTACCAACGCCTCCACACTTATCATCGCGGTGATAATTTTAATCCTGATGTTATCTTCATGCTTCCATCAAAAAAAATCTATTGAAGTAACAAAACCGGCTGATAACGATTTTAGCATGGAGGATATGATCAAAACATATTTTGATAATAACCAATGGCACTATAAAGCATACACACATGAAGATTCAACTTTATCATATGCTCTCAACTTTCACGGCAATCACGAAAACCTTTCTGTGCACGTTGATCTCAACAACAATAAAAATATGTTTCATATAGTGTGTCTGCCCGAAACAAGATTGCCTATTGAAAGTATAAACAATGGAATAATAGCAATGAACAATTATAATGTCAAATCGGCAGTACCGGGGTGCATACGTCCGGATGGACGAATTGCCTTTTGGCTAGCCAGAAACATTGAAGGAAAAGCATATTCAAAAGAAGCTTTTGACGTGGAGCTGGAATTAATACTCCAAGTAGCCGACGAAGAAACTGCACGAATATACAAGCAAGCTTGCATGGAAGATACTACGGATTTATAAAATTTTCATTTCTAACGCTCGTCAAAGAAATTCCTGTACTATTTTCCCGTATTATTACAATTTTTCTACGTATGAAACGATATAATTGCACCTATTTAATCTTGTTTATGGGCTTGTTTTTTTCTTGTAATACTGAAGAGCCTAAACTCCCGACTGACAGTAGCATCCAAGGAAACAACAAAAGCCATAATTCAGGCACATCCCAAACGGAGCCTGAAGAACCTGAAGAAGAATATTATTTTAAATATGTAAGCTGGGCATCTTTAAATATTCCCCCTGAGGCCGGCTCTATTCAAATGTATTTCGAATGCAATCAAGAATACATCATTTCCATTTCTGGAAATATAACAGGTTTAAGGGTTTCTCCTACTTATGGGGAAGGAAGTGGGTATGTTACTGCTTATTTTGATGAGGTAGAATATAAAGACAAGAAGAGGAAGTTCAATGTAACGTGGAGTGAAAGCGGGACTATAACGTTTTGGGTGAAAGAAGGCCCTAAAAATAACTATAGAGAGGTGTATAAAAATTTCTACCTCTATCGTCGTGGTTCCAAACAAAATGTATAGCATCAAGGAATACCACGACCGTTCGTGTTGGCTCGGTATGGACATTGATGCAGGCCCAATAATCCTTAATCTCAGTCCCAGCGGCACGGCATTCGCCATCGGGAGTGCGACATATTTCGGTGACAATAATTTCCGCAACGGATTGCTGAAAACAGCCGAAATAGCCGGCCACACCATCCTATGGGGCAACAACCGTCATTACCTTCTGGCGGACATCGCCCTGGTTGGCGAAGCGATAACTCTGGCAATGCGCACAAATCACCACTCAAGCCGCAACGCCGGCATCAAGTCCGAATGACTGTTGCCACCAAAAGTAGGGACGCACGGCCGCTACCTCTACGAGGTGCGCCGCACACTCTACACCACTCACCCCACGATGCGCTGAGCTTTCGTGGGGTTCACAACAGCATATCACCTCCGGCGATACCATCCGGATACGGAGGCGTGCGCCCCTACATCACCAAATGGTGCAATCCTATTTTGGTGATGGTGGATGGGGCTATTTGGCGTAGCCGAGGGGGTTGTTCATTAGGGGGAGCTGGCGGGAGGAGAGGCCGAGGAGGGCGGAGATGGCCGCGGCATCCATGGTGGCGCGGGGAACGGTGGCGATACCTTCCGAGGTGCAGCCGAGAGTGAGGTTTTCACAGGCGATGCCGGCATCCACAAGGGCCATGGCCTTTACCTGCTCGCCTTCCGGAAGTTCCGACATGTCGGCCACGAAAAGCACGGAAACCGGCGCTTCGAGAACGAAGTCCTGCGAAAACTCCTTGGTGCCGGCGATGAGACTGCGGTGGTCACCCTCCTTGGCGAGCGAAAGCGAATGCGACGCAGGCTGGTACTCCCACACACCTTTTTTATCGAAAACAAATACCCGGATCTCCTGCCAGTTGCGCGCGGTAGGATTGCTGCGGTTGGCAGCAACGCCAAAGCGGCCCGGTGCAGCATCGGGGCGGTTAACCCCTGCCGTCATCCAAAGTAACTGTCCGAGCGTGGAATCACTGATTTCGCGTGTGGCATCAAATTCGCGCACGCTGTGGCGGTTTGCCACCACCTCATTCATCGGCATGCCTCCGCTGAACGAGGGTGCCGGAAGTTTTCTTTCCTGTGCTGTCATAATCAATGTTGCAGCCATCGCCAGCATTATAGCCGGCCGACGGTGAAATTTAATAGTCAGATTCATATGTATAATAACGTTATGATTATCGCTGTTGTTTCATGCAGAACCGCCCCGTGAGTGCCGACCGTATCATTCGCCGACCGAATAGCGATACCGACCCAGTCGGTAAGTCTGCCCTTACTCGTTCCGGTAAATTTACGCAGAATATTCCTTTACCACAATATACGTGCGTACAATGAAATCGACCCAAAACACCACGGGCCGGAAACCGCTGCATTGCGGCTCCCGGCCCGTGTCAGAGCTTAGGTTTTCCTGACGGGATTACATCAATACTTTCATCCCTTCAATGATATAGACTCCACGAGGCAGATTGTCAACCACATTGCGTCCGGCCGACAGGCGGATTGTGCCTGCACATGTCCCGTCGGGACGGTAGATTGCGGCAGTGAACGCCTCGGGAGCGTTTATCACAAGCGAATCTCCCTCACGACCGAATGTAAGTGCAGAGGGCGACGAGGGCGCATCTACGCCCGACCACGAATCCTCACCCAGATCGATGCCGATGGAGGAGGCTCCGCTTGTACAGATGGCGTAGACCGTGAACGGATTCACACACACCACGGCCTGAGCGTCATCATCCCCGGCCTCGGCGGGTTCAAATGCAGTGCCGGCCTCATTCAGCAGATATGTGGATTCTCTGGGAGCCTCCAGATTGCCATATGCAGCCGCAAGCGTATAGTCCGGGCCTGCAACGGCCATGCTTGCGGGAGTGGCCGGAACCGTTATGTTCCGGGCCGACAGGCACACATCCTGATCCGGCGCGCTCACACGCAGCAGACATGGATGGTTGGCCATGACGGCAGCCTGGCGCATGAACAGATTCTTTTCGGTATTGAAAGCTATCACGGCATACTTCCCGGCATCGGTGTCCTCATCCCAGCGCGACGACGGCGACAGAGATGTGCCGTCGGCAGCCAGCTTCACAGTTTCCACATCGAACGGAACCACCAGCGACGACCAGTTGCCGTTGCCATCGGCGGTACGCGCCCCGGTGGTCAGCGAAACCGAAGCACCCTCGGCCAGAGAGAACTTGTTGGCAATGGCCAGAGGATAGCCGCTGCGGAAGTTTATATCGGCAGCTGAGGTATAGATGCGTCCCTGACGGTTCACCAGTTCGCCTTCAATCTCCTCTGTCACGGTGCCGACAGTGGTGACAATGTAATTGGCCGGTGCAGCGGGCACAGCCACCCCGTCGCCGAGTATCACCAGGCAGTTGGGGTTGACCCCATCGAAGGCTTTGCCGCTGAATGCCGATGCCCCGGAGGCTCCGGGCACGCGCTGAGGCGCAGCTGTTTCGGTGGCGCCGTTAAGATTGATGGATGTGAGGTTGTCGCAACCGCTGAACGCCCCGTCACCGATTGCGTCAATGCCGGTTAATGTGATTGTCGACAACGCAGAGCAACCGCTGAATGCGGCATCGCCGATTACCGACACCGATTCGGGCACGGTGACCGTGGTAAGATTATCGCAATCCCTGAAAGTTTCGGCTCCGATAGCATCGACATCCGGAAGGGTCACTGTGGTGAGCGACGACATTCCGGCAAACGCCCCGGCAGGCACATCGCCTGTCATCTCCGACAAGTCAAGCTCCTCGAGCGTGCTGAACGATTCTGTCACGGTGGCAAGCATCTCGGGTGTCACATCGCCTTCAAGCGATATGGATGTGATGCCCACAGCCTCCTTGGCTTCAATCGAAGTGATTTCAGCCGGATTGAGTGTGGCTCCGTTTAGAGGTACAGCGAAGATTTCAACGGTCTCGTCCTCATCCGTAACGCTGACGGTATAGTAACCCTCCTCGTCGGGCAACACCACCTGCTTGCCGATCTTGACTTTTGCCTCTACGTTCTCCTCGCGCAGATCCGACAGCCCTACACGGAAGCGCACCTCCGAATTCTCCTTCACGTTCTCCAGCACGGGCGACAACCGGTCGGATGTGTTCCACACCTCGAATTCTGTGGCCGCATCGCCTTCGGAAGCCTCATTGTTACGGAGAGCCTCGAGTTCAACCGAGAACAGATCGGAAGCGCATTTGAACACCACATCATAGAGATATACCACATCGACGGCATGATTGCCGCTCTTATCGGCATGTTTGTTGGGATTCCAGTAGGTTACGGCCAGCGAGCCGTCGGCGTTAAGGGCATCGGGCGGCAGGAGTTTGCCATTGTCGTAGATTCTGCTCTTCTGTGCCTCACGATAGGCGTCCGTACCTTCGGGACGTGCCGCTTCGGCTGCATGCACTCCCACAAAAAGCTTGCCGCTCATGTCAATCGACTCCAGAGCGACATTGTCGCCAAGGAACGACACTGTGCCGTTGTCAAGCGCACCGTCGGCAACGAAGCATCTCGAGGTGCTGTATTCCAGCGTGTAGACCGGGTTCTCACCTACGATATTGAATTTATAGCGTTCCCATCCGTTGGTAGCGTCGAAATATCCGCCGTCCATGGGGGTCTTGTAGGCTTCAAGATATTCCGGCTTGACCACAACCGTCACCTTGGTGCAGTCACCGAGGCCGAGATTGTTTGTGGCCGAGGAGGAGTATTGTATATGCGCCACCTGGTTGCCGTTCTTAGGCACACACGGCACATACAGGGTGGTGAGCGAAGTGCAGCCCTTGAAGCAATCGGTCTGCAGGCCACCGGTGTATTTCCACCCGCCCGACGGAGTCTTCACCTTGTCGTAATTGTAAAGGTCGGCCGGAAGCTCAAGCTCACGGAGGCGGCGGCAGTTGAAGAACGCGCCGTTGTCGATCATACGGACAGTGGGGGGAAGGATGATCTGCTCGAGACCCACCACCTGATTGCTGTTGCTGCTTTTGCAGAAGGCATATGCGGGGAACGAGTTCTCCGGGAAGAGGTCGGCCATGCTGCGATCGGCCACGATACGCGCCTCCGACAGGTCGAGATATTTCAACGAGGCCGCAATGTTCGGATTGTTGCGGAACAGGCTGAAGTCCGTATAGTCCAGATCGCCCTTGATGGTAAGCTTCTGTATATTCCAAAGTTTCAGACGTATCTCCTCATCCTCAGGGCCATAATCGCCGTTGAAGAGGTGCTGTCCCTCTTCAAGCACGATGGTGGCGTCGGACAGGCGCACCGGTGGATACACCTTCACATCAAAATCCATGTCCTGCTTGGCAATGAACGAATAGCTGAACGATTTTCCACCCTCCATAAGGGTCTCGCCGTTGAGGGTCACATCAATGAAGTCAGAAGCCGAACGGGGCACGATGCGCAGGTTGATGTCGCGTCCGCGCACTGCCGTTGCCACGGCTCCCGAAACCACAGCGTTGGGCAGCTCGGGGATGCGGATGTTATAGACCGGAGTCTGGTTGTTAAGTGCCGGAAGGGCATCGACCACATTCTCATTCTTCCCTTTCACAAGCGCCCATGTGCGGTTGTTGAACGAGGTGGCCAGACGCACGGTGTTCCCCTCGCGTACGGTCGACTCCTTCACACAGCATTTGATGGTCATGCGGATACCGTCGCCATGCACCCCGGACGATACCGTAGGCGACGACAGGAACTCCTTGATGTTCCCGTCCTTGTCGGTCAGTACAGCCGCCCAGAACATCTGCGCGTTCTCGGCCGGTATGTAGAGGGCGTTGGCGCGGATGTCGAACTGCTGGCCGGGAATCACATTCACGGCATCGGTGAGCAGACCGACGGTGCCGCCCGTGTCGGTGAGCTGCCAGGGAGAATCGTAGACGGCACATGGCATCGGTGCCACAAGGCCGAAGTGAACAATCGTGTTGCCGTTGATTGTAACGGTGTATGCGCCATCGGCCTCAGGATACAGGCGTGTGTTGTTGGCATATACCTCCATGCGGTTGTCGTTGTCGGCTATATGCTCCGCCGTGAACCTCACTTTTGTGCCTTGGCCATAGCGGCCGGCAGGGGTCTCCGAGTTGAATTTCACTTCGTTGTGCTCCATCACTGCGAACGCGAAATCGGTGCGTGCCGGAATGGGGTCAACTATGATTTTTCCCACCTCGTTCCAGTTCTCCTTTTTGGAGTAGTTTTCCACAGCCTTCTCGTTAGGAACGTGAAGCGTGATGGCCGCTTTGTTGGTACCTGACAGCACACACCAGTTGATGAACTCGGCGGTTTCACGGCCTACCCATATGTCGCGCAGATGCGAAGCACTGAGAAACACATTATATTCATACGTCTTCACTCCCGCCGGAATCACGATTGAGGTGATGCCGCACTGGCGGAAGGCTGCATTGTTGATGCGGTTGAGGTTGTTGGGCAGAACCACCTCGGTAAGCTGTCCCTGACCCTGGAATGCCGACTTGGGCAGCGCATTCGCCTGATTCGACCCGTAGGCGGCGATATAGACCGACGAGATGTCGACTCGGGTGAGTTTCATTTTTGCGCGCATGAACTCGAAATCGCGCGAGTCGATCGAGCCGAACAGGGTCAGGTCCTTTATGGTGCCTGTCTCCGATTCCGGAATAAGTGTCTCGAGCGTGCCCGGATTTTCAACCCAGATGCTGCGTTTCTCCCTCACTTCCGAAGCTTTCTGCACGAGCACCGTTACCTCCTGATCCTCGCGGACGTTGGCTATGGTGTAGTTCACGCCGTTCACCGGAGTGAGCATATATCCGTTTGCCTTCACCGTCACCACATCCTCATCAGGATTCGATGGCGTGACAGTGAACGAATAATCCCAGCCGCGCACCACCTTGTCCTCGCCCGACATGGTCACGCCGGCCACACCTGCGGGGAGTTTTATGGCAAAGCATCCGGCCGACGGACGGTCGGCTGCAATCTCATTCACAGTCAGCAGCTCGCCGGCCACAGGCAGCCAGGTTTTGCCATTGTCGGCCGATGTTGCCATTCGCACCACATCGCCTGCCGCAACAGTCACATCGCCCTTGAGCGAGCAACCTGACACAGTGATATATCCCGCTCCGAGCGTAGCCATCGACTGCAGATTGAAGCCGGCAGCCTGGCTAAGCAGCCCTTTCAGCTCACCGCCGGCACTGTAAAGGGCAACAGCTATCTTGCCGCTGAAATCACTGTAGGAAAGATTCTTCATATTTCCCACACGCACCGTGAAGGTCTTGCCGGGTACCAGTGCCGTGAGATCGGAACCCATTCCGACCTGACCGCCGTCGGCTGTTATGTGAATTGTCGACCACCGGGCATTCTCGCCGGAGGACGGCTTGATATTGTAGATAATCGTGTTCAGATTATTGAACTGATGGCTTGTGCTCGCCACTGGGTTAAGAGCTGTGCTCAGGTAGAAACCGTCGGCCAGGCCGCCCCATCCCCAGTTGAAATGGAAATAACCGGCGTCGTTATATCCGTCGCACACGAAGGCATGCCCGGCTGTGACATCCTGACCGCAGTAAAGCACCGGACGGCCGGCGTCTATCTCATCCTTCACAATCTTGTCCCAAGCCTGCTGCGTGGTCACTTCGGAGCGTTTTTTATAGGAAACGCCCGGATCATAATTGAAATAGTTGGTCAGTGCAGCCGGCACACGCACCTCATAGGCGCTTGAGCCCGACATGCCGAACTGGGTGTCGATACTCTTTGCCGCATGGTAGACAAGCTGAGCCACAGCTGCTGCTTCGGCCTCGGTATAGCCCGAGCGGTAATTGTCCATCCGCATGTTGTCCCAGTCGTAGGACACATCGAAGCTGACGCCAGCGAAATCGCCCCTCCCTTGTGCCGGGTAGTTATGATACTTCATTATGGTAGCCATTGCCGTTCCGACACATCCCACGAGCGGACGTCCGGGAATATCGTTGTTGAACGGCCCTTCCTGACTCCATGCCGGAGTGGCGAGCACAGTCTCCTGCGCCGACCGGGCGGCAGCGGCACGCACTGCCATGCGTCGCTGAGGCGCGGCCTGAGCTTTCTGCAGGCCGGAAGCGGCTTTTATCTCCTTTTCCACCCCGCTCATCATCCACCGCATTGCCGGCGGAACCTTCGACACCACATAGGGATTCTCGAACGAATAGCCCAGCACAGGGGTAGTGCAGTCGTCGGCCGATACTATGACAAAACCCTTGCCATCTGTCGCATTAAACACATAGTACACCGGCTTCGACGGTGAGCCTGCGGTGTAGACAAGCTCCAAAGTTCTGTCAGATGCTAATCCGCCTTTACGGCTGGCACTGAAAAATTCATCGGCCATCTGCCTTGCATCGTCTGCCGACACTACGCCGGCATAAGCTGACGGCGATGCGCACGACAGCAGGGCGAGAATTAGCATTTTGGATGAATGTTTAAACATAACCTTTTGTTAATTCGCGTTTTAAAGATTGATTTATACTAATTGTCTTGGATTTCGTGATTACGTTTATTTCCGAGTTCGCTCAGTTCAATAGCTCCTCCCCACTGGAGGGACAGATGCAAAAACTTTTTGGCATGTAACCGGTTGAAACCGCACCCAGGAAGTTTTCAGCCCGCAAAGTTAATAAAAATCCTTTTACAACACCCTCCGCCACCTTTTTTTTGCTCCCCTCCACACACCAACGACACGGAGCACGACACTTCCGAAAGATTTCGGTTCCAATTCCCTGAATTTCCGTATATTTTGCTAACTTAGTCAGCCTAAACCGAGGTTCAATGCAAAACGAAATTATCGTATATCAACCGGATGCAACTCTTTCACTGGATGTAAGGATTGAAAATGAGACCGTATGGCTCAATCAAGCGCAGATGTCCGAGTTGTTTCAGCGTGACCGCACTGTAATCACACGCCATATCAATAACATTTTCAAGGAGAAAGAGCTTGAAGAAAGAAGCAATGTGCATTTTTTGCACATTGCCCGTTCAGACAAACCTGTCAAGCTTTATTCCCTTGATGTTATAATCTCAGTCGGCTACAGGGTTAAATCGGTCAGAGGCACACAATAGACAACTATGTGGACGACACCGTCCTGACACAGCTCGACAATAGGAAGCACGGTGTCGAGGCAACCATATATACGCGACATATCTCCGAAGCATTCAAATTGGATATACAACGACACAACCGACAGTACCCCTCCATTATGGTGAAGTGTGCGTCTAAAATTCACGACCGATTTCTGATTATTGATGACACTCTATATCATATCGGCGCATCAATAAAAGATTTAGGGACAAAATTATTTGCCTTCTCTAAAATGGAACTGTCACCTTCGGTCATTCTAAATCATTTTCACAATTGACAAAATCAAACGCCACCGGGCGGCTGGAAAGGTGGTGAGTCCAGGTGCCCGGTGGCGTTGGTGGGGATAGCGGAAAAGAATGTTTCGAGGTGAATGGGGAGAGGAATCAGTCGGGGAGCGAGGTGGTCCAGTTGATTTCGGCGGGGTTGCCTTCCATGCTCCACACAAGCGGGAGCGACGGGAGGTTAAGAATCTCCATTACCGACCCGCTCTCCTGATTGACGGCCACAAGCAGCTCACCGAGCGGCGACTGGCGGCGCAAAGGCTCCAGCGTATAGGTGCGCCCG
>OHKW01001014.1_pt1 | contig 13252 bp, 12 predicted proteins | sample 1568931 | NCBI WGS metagenome assembly OHKW01 (sample SAMEA3879536, study PRJEB24766) | human gut metagenome | biome: human-associated habitat; feature: feces | place: USA | collected 1985/1987 | reverse complement strand
AACGCATGGTTCATAGGTCCGCTTCCTTTTCCAAGGTCAAGCATGGCGGCAAGTGCACCGGAAATATAATTTTTTGCATACTTCACAGACGTTTCAAGATCTCTTCCTTTTGCAAGGTTTGATGCAATCGCAGAAGAAAGCGTACAGCCTGTCCCGTGTGTATTTGGATTATCAATCCTCTTTCCCTCAAACCATACCGGCTCTTTACCCTTCTGGTAGAGCAGGTCATTGGCATCATTTAACTGATGACCACCTTTTAATAAAACGGCACAGCCCAATGTGTCACAAATAATTTCTGCTGCTTTTTCCATATCTGCATCGGTCTTGATCTGCATTTCGGAAAGCACTTCCGCTTCCGGAATATTTGGCGTAATCACCGTTGCAAGCGGTAATAATTTACTTTTCAATGTGCTGATAGCATCCTCACTGATCAGTCTTGCCCCACTGGTTGCCACCATGACAGGATCTACGACAATATTTTTTGCGTGATACTCTGTCAGCTTCTGCGCAATCGTCCCAATCAGTTCACCAGAAGCAACCATTCCGGTTTTAATCGCATCCGGATAGATATCCGTAAAAATACTATCCAGCTGCTCTGCCAAAAACTTCGGGGTTACCTCCATAATATCTGTTACGCCGGTCGTATTCTGGGCAGTCAAAGCCGTGATCGCACTCATTGCGTAAACATGGTTTGCTGTCATTGTCTTAATATCTGCCTGAATGCCGGCGCCTCCACTGGAATCACTTCCAGCAATTGTTAATGCTGTGTACATAACATCCTCCTTATCGTATCCCTTTGTGCATTAATTTTATATATCGACTGAAGGTGGTGCCCCCAATCTGCCGCTGCATGTACTATATTACACACCCTCTCCGGAAATGCAAGAGGTTTTTTCATGGATCACATTCAGGACATCCCTCAAAGCCTGTTTTCTTCCCGAACCTTTGCCGGCTTCTCTTCCTTTCTGATAAAATAAATAAAAGGAACCAGCATTTGACAGATGCTGATTCCCTGTTATAAGACTAAAAAAATTCAACCTCAGACATCAGTCTATATCTCTTACATAATTTTTTGTTTTCGTACATATAAGAGTCAGCCTTATCGAGCAATGTCTGAATTGTATATTTACCGTCGTTTGCGGATAATGCCCATCCATATGCATAGTCAATCAGCATTTTGTCTTCCCTGTTGTTTAACCGGTCTTTTTCGAGACATAAACATTTTAATATTTCCTCAACCTCTGTTTGGCTTGTATGATAAATAACTGCCATAAATTCATCTCCACCATATCTTCCAACAAAGTCTTTTTCCGGAATCACATTGCGCAAAAGCCGGGCAAAATTCAATATTAACTGGTCTCCTGCCGAATGTCCCATTGTATCATTTACCGTCTTTAAATTATTCAAGTCAAACATTATGCATGCGGTAGGCTCACTAATTATTTCTTTATTACCAAGAAGTTCCTTACAGGCACTTTTGTTTGGCAATCCGGTATGGGCATCTGTATATGCCCTGTGTTCTAACAGCTTATTTTTCACCGCCATCTTCATTGCCATCAGGGTCTGCACAATAACCAATATCACCAGACACAGCATATCAAACGCAGACAGAATCTCTATGGTGCGAATCTTTGTGGCAATCTTTTCGGAATACTTTTCTGCTGCAAATACAGTTTCATCTGCCATCTTAAAATAAATCTCACTCATATTGACAATATCTGTATTTTCATATCCCACACTTCTTACGGCTTCAATTTCTGTTTTCAATTTTTCCCAATAATCACTCTGAATCTTTAATTTTTCCTGATATTCTTTGTCATAGAGTTTTACCAGTTCATAATGTCCATCCTGATATCTTAACCCACTCAGAATATCATCCAAATATTTAATTAATTCTTCATTCCGGTTTTCTGTAATTTCTAATTTTACTTCACGCTGTGTAGCTCCACGTACCAGACCTGCATAATTTATTACACGCGCTGTCCCTTGTAACCAGCTAATCTGTATCATCATAAAAATAATAAGAATTACCAATACTAGGATAAGGCAGCTTTGTATAATACCAATTATATTTTTACTTTTCTTATCAGACCGTCCTTTCAGATTAAGCATTTTTCCTCCCATTAACAATCAAACCTGTTCTTCTGTATACATAGCATTCACCTTATATCAGATATTTCTTTTCAAATTCTTCAATCTTCATCGGTTTTCCATAAAAAAATCCCTGAATCATACGGATTCCCATCTTTTTTACAATATCTCTCTGGCGCTTAGTCTCCACACCTTCCACGCATACGCGTACATTGATGGCATTTGCCAGTTCCGAAACCATCCGCACAAATGCATTGGAAAAATCGTCCTCGCCAAGATGTTCAATAAAACAACGGTCTATCTTGATCACATCCAACGGCATCTCACGGATATGATTGAGGGATGAATATCCTGTTCCAAAATCATCCAGTGCCACGCGTACACCAAGATTCCGGATCTCACTTAATATCTTCTTCATCCGGACCATATCATTGATCGCCAGGCTCTCCGTTACTTCCAACGTCAGATTCTGTGGTATGATGCGGGTTTCTTCCAGAACCTTTGCAACCTTCTTTACAATGTCATTCTGCAACAGCTGTACAACCGACAAATTTACATTGACATGATACTCCGGATGCCCCATATCATTCCAGTATTTACACCGCAATGCCGCATTTTTCATTACATATTCACCGATTGGATTGATCAGTCCCAGATATTCCGCAAGTGGAATAAAATCTGCCGGATTCACAAATCCAAGTGCACTTGAATTCCAGCGGATCAATGCTTCCGCACCACAGCATGGCTCTCCCGGCTGACAGACATCAATGATCGGCTGATAAAACACTTCAAATTCCGTGCATGCATTCATGGCTGCAGTACGCATATTTTTCTCCAGATCCAGTCTGCGGTATGAGGAAGATGCGTCCATCCCATCATAGTATTCCACGCGGTTTTTACCCCTGCGTTTTGCCGACAGCAGAGCAATATCTGCCTTGCGGACAAGTTCTTCCACCGTTTCTCCGTCCTTCGGGAAATATACAATCCCCATACTCATGGTGCAATAATAATCTTCTCCCTTTAAAAACCACGGTTTCTTAAATATGGATGTCACATCCCGCACAATCCGTTCCAGTTCCGGATACACGGAATCCGGAATAATCACAACAAACTCATCCCCTCCCATGCGGTAACAGGTATTCTCAATCCCATCTATCCTGCGCAGGCTATGGGAAATCGCTTTCAACAGAATATCCCCATACTGGTGTCCCAGCCCGTCATTGATATGCTTAAAATCATCCAATCCCATATAAAGCAACGCTCCTGTTGCATCTTTTTCCCGGGTCTTTCGTATAAACTGTCCCAGATCCTGTTCGCAGCGCATGCGATTAAACAACCCTGTCAGGAAATCATTGTTCGCCTGATTTTCAATTTCTTTCTGATAAATTTTCTTTTCGGTAATATCATAGAGTGTACACATGGCAACTTTTCTGCCATCCACCCAATCAATCTCGGTCTTATGCACATCCAGCCAGCGTTCCTCAACCACCGAATAAATTTCCTCATAATACTGGCTGCGCTTTGTCTCCCGGTCGGAAAAAAGCATCTTTTCCAGATGATTTCCTGCGATACTGCGAGAGAAAAGTTCTTTGAATTTGTGATTCATATAAAGAATCGAATTGGTATGATAATCGACCACATATATTCCACATCCGGTATTTTCCAGAATCGCCTCTAACGATGTATAAGAACTTGCCAGCGAATTCTTTGCAATTCTTTTGAGCATGATGCTCTGCACAACTCTTCGCACATCACTGACAAATTTGATATCCCTGTTCTCCCAGATTCTTGTTTTTTCATTATCATACACGCAGAAATACATTGCCGTGCGGTTTTGTATTTCAATCGGTTCAAAAATTCCGGCACTGATATGACAGGTTTTAAATAAATGTGCAAACGGTTCCGGCATGATGGAATCCGATGAGATCATATAAGGCTTACCATTATAAAACGGCAGTGCACCGATCGGAATATGCTGCCCCTCTGCAAGAATGGACTTGTCTGGTTCTTTTGTATACTCGCAGATCATGTCTGCCGTATTTTCCCCTGTATTCTCGCGCAACAGACATCCACCGGAAATTTCCAGACTTTCACATGTCTCCCGCAAAATATCCTCAGCCACTTTTTCAAAACTGTTATCCGAATCCATCATCTGCAAAATTTCGGTCATTGCCCGGCTGCGGTGCAGCTGGTATTCCATCGCCAGCTCGGAAACAGAACTCTTTTCAACCGCTTTCTGCGCAATCATCTGATTTCTGCGACTCTCAAACAACTGTCCGGAAAGCATTGATAAAAATTCTACCGATGCGTAAAACTGCTCCTCCGTCGTAATAAGCATTCCCTCCGGCAGATGAACCTCCGGTGTCAACCGCTCCTTTATAATGCCCATAACAATCCAGACAACCTGCAGCTGATCTTCTACTTTTGTGGAAACAGCACACAATTTCATGAAATCCTGTGCTGTTTCCCGCTCCACAACCGTTTCCATCCGGTCATGCTGCATCTGGTCTACCAGTTCCATGTAGGCATGTTTATCTACCTGTGTACGTAAAAACCCCACCTGTTCTTCCGTTCCAAACGGTTTGGTCACAACACCCTTATTTTTATCCACACACATCAGATACAAATGATCTGCACAGCAAAACTGATCCTGCAATTGCTGTAACATTGATATATCTATCAGATTTGTATCACCGTTCATGCCATTACCTCTTTACTCCTATAATGAACAGATAACATCCTGTCTTACTCTGCATACAATATTCTTCCAAAAGAGAGAATTCCCTGTGAAGACGCAACTGTTTCTTCACAAATCCGATTTCTCCTGTATACATCACGATCACAGCTTCCTTTTCCAGAATGGTTAATGCTTTCCGGAAAAATTTCTCATACAGACGGTCCAGCTGCTCCCGCGTCATTTTTCCCCGCACCGGCATATTGGTTACAATCTCATCAAACAAATAATCGTGTCTGAAATCGAAGAAATCCCTGTGAATGAAATTGATCTGTTCTCCCGCCAGAGCCGCATTCTCCCGTGCTCCGTCAATTGCCTCCCCAAAAATATCCGTACCGTATTTTTCACGTGCCGGGACGCGGATATCCCGCTCAATCAGCATGGTGCCCACGCCGCAGAACGGATCAATAATCTGTGCATTCTCTTTCAGATACGGCGCTGCCAGTTCCATAATCAATGCCGCAAGAGAAGGGTGCATGGAAGCTGCAATTGCATGTTTCCGGTACGCAAACCGGTGATCCGGAAGGGTATAAAATCTCAGTGCCGGGAAAAACTTTCCCTCACGATTTGCAATCAGTCGAAGTTCTACCTCATAATCCCCCGGAGAATTCACCAGTTTTCCATCCGACAACTGTTCAATGGCAGATCCAAGCTTTTTGACAAACCGGCTTCTCTGTTCCAGTGTCATTGCGGATCTGCACTCAATCCGGAAAAAGAATGGCTTGTCTTCCCGGTGGTATTTTGCACAGATTGCAAGCATTGGCTTCCACACCGTCTCTGCTGCTTTTTCCGGTTCCTGCTCCAGAAGTCCTTTGACCGGAATCAAAAACAGCATGTCCCGATATGTGCGGATCTGCAACAGCTGCAACAGATCATCCGTCTGTACAATCACACCGAGCGGATGCACCTTTCCACCGGTCTGATTTTCCAGTATTCCGCGATGATTGCGGTTTGTCACCAAAAGTACATGATTGTTCTTTTGTTTTATATCAAAATGATGGGTATCGATTCCTTCATACTGAATCAGGATTGCCCGCAGTGCCCGCAGTTCTGCTTCCCAGTGTTTCCGGTTTTCTTCGGTGACCGGCTCTCCTTCCAGCTCTGCAAGACGATCTTTCAGCTGCGAAAGGATTTCTTCTGCATGAAGTGCCTTCATGGCTTCCAGATATGCACTTTTTATGAACAGTGTCTGTTCCCGGGTATATGCTTTCCAGAGCGGCTGCAACGCATTCTGTACTGCCAGGTCTCCCAGAAGAAGTGCTGCATTCTTCCGCGTCTTTGCATCCTCTTCCTGTAAAAATCCAAACACCAGATCTTCATGCCCACGTACAAATTCTATAGCCTGCGCTTTTTGCTCTTCCGTTGCTTCTTTCAGGCTGGCACGCAGAGCACTCAGATTACTCCTTACATTTTTCTTTTCCTGTAATTCCGTAAATAGTTGTATCAAAAATTTCTCCTCTGTTCCGTTAATTATTCAGAATACTTCCTATATTTAATTTATTGTAGATGATTTTTTATTCTTTGTCTACTCCATTTTTTTCGATGTAAGCCGCCAGATCATCATGAAAATCTTCCCATGCACTCTCATGTTCCACAAAATATTTCGGACAGTTTTTGCCTGTCACATCATAATGCCGGATCACATTTTCAATTCCAAGATCATATCTTCCGATCAGCCAGGTTGTCAACTCGATCAATGACTGATACGTACTGTCATTGAATTTTCCGGTGTCATCCGGAATACAGCATTCGATTGCGATTGTATCACTGTTTCGGTTATTGGATGCATATGCGATTTCATTGCAGGGAATGCACTGTACAATTTCTCCATCCAGCCCGATCACGAAATGACTGCTTGCCTTGGTCTGGTGAGATTGTTCCAGCCCTGCGAAATAATTCCGGTTCTGGATGGCAGTCGTTCCCGGATTGGCCGTGTAATGAACAACAATTCCACGAACCTTTTTAAGTGCAAGCCCCGGACGGGAATATTCATTGACCGGAAGCAGTTCCACGTCTAATTCCGGTCTCTGGTCAACGTATTTTTTATCTGTAATATCCCAGCTGCTGTCAGACACCGTCTGCTGCGCCCGTTCCTGCTTCACTTTATGTATGATTTCCAGAATGGATCCCAGCAAAATTACGGCAATGAGAATCATTAAAATGCGCATCTGCAACTGTTCTTTTCTTGTTCTTCGTTTTTTATATCTCTTTCGATAGGTTGGAGCCATAAATGCATATCTCCTGTATTATTTTTGCCCCTTTGTGGGGCTTATTTCTATCTTCTCACATATTGCGTATCTGTCAATGCTTTTTTCGATGCAATGGATTTGTACGAGTGTTTTAGATATAAGTTTTCTCAAAATGACGGAAGAAGGCGTATATTCTCTTTCTACAGAAAAATTTACAAAGCAGCGCCGATATTGATTTCAGGTTGGTTTTATAAAAGTTTTTCATTTACGCTATTAGCGTTATGTGATGGAACTACGGCGCAGTTGCAAATTTATTCTTCCGAAAGAAATATACGCCTTCTTCCTGTGGATTGGAGAAAAGATAAGTTTAAAATTGAGGCTGCAAATTCTGAGGATTGGAGAAAAGATAAGTTTAAGATTGGGGGACGCAAAATTCTATAAATTATAAAAAATACGCGCGTATAGAAATTTTCTAAATATGAAAACTTCCATCGCGCGTATTTTCTTCCACAAATTTTCTCTTTTAACAAATTCTAAAGCTTTATGTTTATCTCATAGCCAGAATTTGCGGCAATCGCTCTTTTCTTTATATTTTCTCCAATCCACAGAATTTGCGCGTGTACTGTTTTGGTTTGAAGTTTCTGCAACTGCTCCGGTGTTCCATTAGGTAAAGCTAATAGCAAAAACATATCCCCCTGCTAAAACCTACCTGAAATCAACGCCGGAGCTAATTTGTAGAAAATTCAAACCAAAATCATGTCCACCGCAAATTCGTCGCTTTAAGAAACCTTATCTCTAAAACAGCCCGCCGCAAATTCGTCGTATTGAGAAAAAAATTACATAATCTTGTGAACCCAGCCTTCCGGTCCTTCAATCTCGCCCATCTGGATTCCGGTAAGTGTCTCACGCAGTTTCTTTGTGTATGGTCCCATTTCTTCCATTCCACTCGGGAAACAGATTTCTTTGCCATGATCAACAACTTTTCCGATTGGAGAAATAACTGCTGCAGTACCACAGAGTCCACACTCTGCAAAATCAGGTACTTCTGAGAATTTAACCGGTCTGTGCTCTACCGGCATATGCAGATACTTTTCAGCAACAACCATCAGGGATCTTCTGGTAATGGAAGGTAAAATACTGTCTGACTTTGGTGTTACGAATGTTCCGTCCTTGGTAATGAAAATGAAGTTTGCTCCACCGGTCTCCTCTACATAAGTTCTTGTAGCAGGATCCAGATACATGTTCTCAGCATATCCCTGAGCATGTGCATCTACGATTGCATGTAAACTCATAGCGTAGTTCAGTCCGGCTTTGATATGTCCGGTTCCGTGAGGTGCTGCACGGTCAAAATCAGAAACACGGATTGTAATTGGCTTTGCGCCGCCCTTGAAGTAAGGTCCTACTGGTGTAACCAGAATACGGAACTGATACTCATCTGCCGGCTTTACGCCGATAACAGCGTTTGTAGCGATCATATATGGGCGGATATAAAGCGTTGCTCCGGAACCAAATGGAGGTACCCATGCTGCATTTGCCTTTACTACCTGCTCTACGGCATCTACGAAACGATCCTCCGGGAATACCGGCATCTCAAGTCTCTCACAGGAATCTTTCATACGGCTTGCATTTAAGTCCGGGCGGAACGTTACGATATGTCCATCCTCTGTTGTATATGCTTTCATTCCTTCAAAGCAAGTCTGTGCATACTGCAGAACACAGGCACATTCATTCAAGGTAATATTCGGGTCGGAGGTAAGGACGCCTTCGTCCCAGGAACCATTCTGGTACATGGAAACATAGCGGTAATCCGTTGGCATATAGCCGAAACCGATGTTGCTCCAGTCGATATTTTTCTTTTCCATAATCGTTGCTCCAATCTTACAGAATTTTATGATTTAGTAACTGTTTGACTTTTTGCAGTCGCTAGATTTATACCTATTATAATAATTTCTTTCTTCTGTTGCAAGATTCTGGGATAAAAAATGATAAAAAAACAAATCGAAGAAAGAAAGAGGTATAATCCATTGGATGAAATATCATAAAAATCCATCGTATTTAAAAAATTATTAAGTACGGTGGATTTTTTATGCTTCTGTTTATTTTTATTTCTAACTAATGTACTCAGTTACCTGATCATCTCGACCTCCTGAAATGCCTTGATAAATTGTTTCTTTCCATAATTTGGAAATTCTACTTCTACCATCATATCGTCTTCCGATGTCACAATACCGGTTCCATATTTGGGATGTATCGCTTTTTGTTCCTGAACATTTTCTGCTTTCTGTGCTTCTGCTTTTCGGATTTCTTCTTTTGCCCTTTTCGTTAGTTCTTTAAGATTTGTCCGCTTTTCTTCATCACTGCGTATTTCTTTCCACTCAAGTAATTCCTCCGGGATCATTTTCAGATAATTACTGTAACTGCCCAATACCCCTGGTTCTCCCGGATTCGTGTAATAAGAAAGTTCCAGGTGATTTCTTGCACGCGTGATCCCTACAAAGAATAATCTCCGTTCTTCCTCTTCCTGGTCAAAGCTACTGCATCTGATCGGCAGCAGTCCCGGATTTACTCCGATAATGAATACCGTATCAAATTCCAGCCCCTTCGATGCATGTAATGTCATGAGTTTTACTCTGCCGCCTGCTTCTTCCTTCTCAACAGACTCTTGCGTATCCTCTGGACTTTCTATTGTTCCGAGTGCCACCCCATTTAGGAATTCCCGGATTCCGTCTGACATATTCAGCTTCTTTTCCCTGCTATATGTACAGATCTGATTCAGAAAATCCAATACCTGCTTTGCATCTTGCTGATAATCTGCAGAGGTAGGGTGCAGTGCTTCTTTCAATCCAAGCGAATCAAATATATCTTCTCCTGACAATACTTCTTTCTCTGTATAAAACAGCATCATATTCTTATATATATCAGATTTCTCTGTCTTGTGATTCTTTATAATGTCTTCTGCTTTCTTTTTTGTGCATTTGTCTCCGAACCTTTTATCATCCGAGCCAGTTTTACGTCCAATAACTCGTCCTGCGACAACGTTTTACAGCTAAACTCCGGCTGTATCGTAAAATTAATAACAGCGTCAAAACGCTTTATTTCCTCTTTGTCGACATAATCCAGCCTTGGAAAACTCATAACGTCGTCCGATATGAACACGTTTTGCAAATTCCGAGCTAAATAGGCGTCATTACCGATTACAGCCACTTTCATTTTGTTACCTTTTCAAACAACGCCCAAATATTCCGCGTCGGTTTGGTCACAGACAGAACCGGAACCAGCCCCCGTTTTCTGTCTCTCTTTGTTTTCAGCCTTTTAGCCAAACTGCCGCACCTCACGAATATTGAGTATGGTCGCGGTTTTCGGCATTTTTACTCTGCAACAAACGTCCGACTTCGGGATTTTGAGCCAGAAAGTTATAAAGCGACACGACGGAAATACCGGCTTCCTGTGCTGCCCTCTTTCGCGAAACGCCGGACAGCAGCCTGGAAACGATAAGCTCTTTCTTCCCGTCCCAAACACGCTTTTTATTCTTGCTGCCCAAACAGCGCCCGAGTTTGCAGCCGCTCGCCTTTTTCTCGTCAAGAGAGTTTTTGGTAATCGTCGAAACCATGCTGTTGCGTATTTCAATAGACAAAGCCAGCCCCTTCAGCAGCAAATCGGTTTCCGAAGACGGCTTTAGAACCAGCTTTTCCTTAACACAGACCAGATTCAGCCCTTTTCCGAGAAACGCCTTCAGATTTTCAACAATCACCGCCAGAGAATTTCCCAAACTGGCAACATTGGCGCACAAAACCGTATGCCCGGTCGTTTGAAAACCGGCTTCCATATTCCGTATATCCGTTTCCGAAACATACATGTCGACGGCAAAATCATTGTCTGCGGCATATTGTTCAATTACCCGCCGCTGTTTCTCAACCGCAATGTTTTTTCCGCCAATGTCCAAATACCCGATAACCATACAAACCTTCGCCATCATACCATCTAACGAACGATATTTTTGCCCAAGGCGTTATCGGTAGAGAAAAATGTGTTAACCTATAAAAAAGGTAGAAAATTATTGTGATTTCTTATAAAAAGGTATTGCAAAAATTACCCACATAAAGTACAAGAAAAAATATCGTTCGTTAAATTTACAAGCATCAATTATTGCTGTTTTTCTATATGAAATACAACCCGTTAAGCTTTAGGTATACCTGCAAGAAAATTATAAATCGTTTTACTGCTTACCTTCATAATGCGGGCAATCTGCGCCTTTTTCATTCCGCCCTGATATAAGCTGATTATCTCATCCTCTCTGCCGTCAAGAATATGCCTTTTGTTCTTCGTGCCGAATTCGCGCCCCAGTTTGCGTCCGCTGGCCTTGATTCTGGCCAGAGCCTCTTTGGTTCTCTGTGAAATAAGATTACGTTCAATTTCCGCCGAAAGCGAAAACGCAAAAGCCAGAACCTTGCTTTGAATATCAGCTCCGAGCCGATAGCGGTCTTTAATTGTCCAAACCTGAACTTCTTTGTTCATACAGATGTTAAGCATTGTCATAATCTGCAAAATATTGCGCCCCAGACGGGAAATTTCCGTACAAATCAGCACATCGCCCTTTTTAAGTTTCCTGATCATTTTTCCAAGTTTCCTCTCTTCAAAATCCTTGGTTCCGCTGATTGTCTCCGTTATCCATCTGTCAATTTGTATTTTTTCCCCAGTACAAAAATTATTGATTTCAAATTTCTGATTCTCAAGTGTCTGCCTGTCCGTACTCACTCTGACATATCCGTATATCATTTTAATCTCCGTAAAAAGCTTAAGTATATTTCCGCCGTGCAATAAAGAAACGCCCCGCAGATTGTATCTGCAGGGCAAAAACACCAAATGTTACCTACGAAAAACTATTCGATGAAAGAACGGCTCATAATGTAAAATTCTTCCTGACTCGGCAGCACCTTCTTTTCCATCGGTTTCCAGGTATCATCGTATGCCCTGGCATCTTCCTCGGAAACTTTCATAACCGGGCTGCAGAAATAAACCTGTTTTCTACCGTCCAGAGCGCCGGGGACAAGTTCTGTGGCCATCATTGCCGCCAGATATCTTCCTTCTTCCGAACAGATGTTATACTTTTTACAGCTTTTGAATCCCCTGCCGACATAATTCGCGGGACTTCCGAACAAAACAATAACTTCATAACCAAGCGCCGACGCTCTTTCAAATGAATGTTCCATCAGCTTTCTGCCATACCCTTTTCGCTGAAATTCGGGCGCGACGCAAATCGGCCCCAACGTCAGAATTTCCTTTTCCCGTCCGTTTTCGTCAACCAGTCTGGCCCGCGTGTACATAACGCTCCCGACAATCTGTCCGTCCTCTTCAATAACCAAAGACAGTTCCGGCACAAAATCGGCATGCGAACGCATAACATGCACCAGATAATGTTCGACGCAACCGGGAACATAAATGTTATAAAAGGCCTTTCTGGTCAGTTCCTCAACAATCCCATAATCCTTTTCCGTCTCGTTCCGTATAACTGCCATTTCAAAATTTCTCCGATAGTCTCAAAATATTCCCACTATTATAAGCAAATAAACTAAAATCATCAACGCATATCATTTACCGACAAAAAACCTGTTCCATTTTTCCTTTTTTCTTTTTAATATTAAACAAATAAAATTCACATGCGACGGAGCAGACAAATGCAATATACAGGGAAATATAAATCACCTTTAGGCAACATTCTCCTGGCGGCCGACGAAAAAGGACTGACCGGCCTGTGGTTTGAGGGACAGAAATATTTCGCCCGCTGCCTCGATAAAGAGCACGAAGAGAAAAACCTGCCCGTTTTCAGAGACGCCAAACGATGGCTTGACACATATTTTACGGGAAAAGAACCGAACTTCAAACTGCCGCTCCATTTTACGGGAACATCCTTCCAAAACGAAGTATGGGAAATCTTATATTCAATCCCTTACGGAAAAACAACAACCTACGGCGAAATAGCCCGACTTCTCGCCCAAAAGAAAGGACTTGCGCAAATGTCGGCTCAGGCCGTCGGCGGCGCTGTCGGACATAACGAAATATCGATTATCGTTCCCTGCCACAGAGTCGTCGGCGCTTCCGGCAGCCTTACCGGATACGCCGGCGGAATTGACAGAAAGATAAAGCTTCTCAAACTGGAAGGGGCGTTACAAGACGGCTTTTTTGTTCCGAAAAAAAGCACTGCTCCCTGAATATAGGCAACCGGCAGATAAAAACGACT
>OHKW01001006.1_pt1 | contig 13305 bp, 9 predicted proteins | sample 1568931 | NCBI WGS metagenome assembly OHKW01 (sample SAMEA3879536, study PRJEB24766) | human gut metagenome | biome: human-associated habitat; feature: feces | place: USA | collected 1985/1987 | reverse complement strand
AGGCTGCAAGCTAATCAACTCCGAAGAATTTACTGGTCTTACTGTAGAAGAGGCAAAAGTAGCTATCACTAAAAAATTAGTGGATATGGGGATTGCCAAAGAAACAGTAAACTATCGTTTCCGTGAATGGATTTTTGCTCGTCAGCGTTATTGGGGAGAACCAGTACCAATCGTACACTTAGAAGATGGAACGGACTATGTTCTTCCAGATGAAGAATTGCCGTTGATTTTACCGGAGTTAGAAGACTATAAGGGACACAATGGAAAAGCGCCACTTGAAAATGCGACAGAATGGAAACAATACAACCAAAATGGTGTAAAGGGTGTTCGTGAAACAAGTACAATGCCTGGTTCTGCCGGATCATCATGGTATTATTTACGTTATATTGATCCACACAATGATAAACAATTGGCCGATCCAGAATTATTAAAGCACTGGATGCCTGTTGATTTATATGTGGGTGGACCAGAACATGCGGTAGGACATTTGATGTATTCACGTATCTGGAACAACTATCTATACGATAAGGGTATTGTGGCATGTAAAGAACCATTCAAAAAATTAGTACACCAAGGTATGATCTTAGGTGAAAACGGAATTAAAATGGGAAAACGATTCCCTAAATATGTTGTCAATCCTTCAGACATCGTAAAAAAATATGGTGCCGATACACTACGTTTATATGAAATGTTCATGGGACCGTTAGAACAAAGTAAACCATGGTCCATGGCTGGATGTGATGGTGCTAGAAGATGGATTGATCGTGTTTATCGTTTATTTATTGAATCTGGTAAAATCACAGATACAAACGATGGTAAATTAGATAAAGTCTATAATCAGACTGTTAAAAAGGTTACCGAAGATTATGAATCATTAGGATTCAATACAGCTATTTCACAAATGATGATCTTTGTGAATGAAGCATATAAGGCTGACACCGTTTATAAACCATATGCCGAAGGAATCGTGAAGATGCTTTCATGTATTACACCGCATATTGGTGAAGAAATGTGGCAATTATTAGGTCACGAATCTACAATTGCGTATGAGCCTTGGCCAACATATGATGAAGCTAAATTAGTGGAAGATACAATCACTTGTGTTGTTCAGGTCAATGGTAAAGTACGTGGTAAATTTGAAGCGGCTGTTGGTTCTAGCAATGAAGAACTTCAAAAACAAGCGATGGAACTTGAAACAGTTCAACGCCAGCTTGAAGGAAAGACAATTCGTAAAGTGATCGTTGTTAAGGGTAAAGTTGTAAACATTGTTGCCAACTAAGAAGGTGTGTTTATGCAAATCAAAACCATAAGTATCCAAGAGTATCGTAATTATTTAGATACTCTTGATGCTGTTATCTTTCAACAATCGGATTTTCAGGCACAAAAGTTTATGCATGATGGCTGGCAAGTTGAATTTATTCAAGCTAGTGAGCAAGGTAATGTATATGCAACGTGTATGCTTGCATATATTCCTTTGATGAAAGTCTTTAAATATTGTTATATTTCAAGAGGATTTATTGCTGATTATAAACAAAAGGATAAGCTTAATAGTTTTGTATCCGAGTTGAAAAAATATCTTAAAAAGAAGAATGTTGTGTATCTAGAAACAGATCCGGAGATTGATTTACAAGAAAGAGATAAAGATGGAAATATTGTTGAAGGTGGATTCAATAATTTTGATGTAGTAGAAAATTTGAAGTCATCAGGCTTTGTACAACTTCCATTGACTCAAGGCTATGATTTAAATAAAGAGTGTCGTTGGTGTTCAAGTTTAGATCTACGTAATAAAACGGCCGATGATATTTTTAAAGAGTTTTCTTACACAACAAGACAGGACGTTCGTAGTGCACAAAAATATTGTGTAAATGTCAGAAAATTAAATGTTAATGAATTAGATATTCTAGATTCTATGGAACAAGAGACGAGTAAGCGTCATAACTTCCATGCTTTTGATTTAAACTATTATAAAGAACTTTATGAGTTCTATGGCGATGATCATGTAGAAACGTGGTTGTCTTATTTAGATTTAGATCAATATTCTTCTAAAATACAGAAAGAATATGATAAGACTTTAAAAGATATTGAAAAGACAAAGACATTCTTAGAATCAAATCCTGGTAATGTTAAAAAGGAAAAACGTTTAAAGACGGATGAAGAATACTATAATTCTTTAAAGAAAAAATTAAGCCAAATTTCAGGTTTAAGAAATGAATATGGTGAAATAGTACCATTGGCTTGTTGTTTATTCTTGAAGTATTCAAATCAAATTATTTATTTGGTTGGATCAAGTAATTATGAACAAAGAGTCTTTAGAGGACCATATGCGATTCATTGGAATATGATTCAAGAAGCTATAGAAGAAGGGTATGAGTACTATAACTTCTATGGTAAAAGAGGTTTTAATGCTGTAGTGCATGAATATATTGGTAACTTTATCTTGCCGTGTAAACCATTTATTTTTAAAATTTACAACAAATTAAAACATATTTATTGAGTTTAGATTCTAGATTCGATATAATAAATGCGCTATGATAAGAAAGAGTACACAGATTATCTATTTCTTAGAGAGAAACTGGCTGGTGTAAAGTTTCAAATAGACCTGTGGAATACACCTTGGAGCTTCAATTTTGACGTATACCTGCGTTAAAGGTTTAAGTGCATACAAAAAATATTTTGTATGAAGTAAGGTGGTACCGCGATTCAATCGTCCTTATAGGGCGATTTTTTTTTATTTTCAGGGAGGACAAAATGGAATTATTTGAAGAATTGAAATGGCGTGGTCTAGTTGACAACGTTACAAGTGATGAAGTAGAAGATGTCATCAATAATGGAGAAGTTACATTCTATATTGGTACAGATCCAACGGCAGATAGCTTACACATTGGACACTATTCATCTTTACTAATGGCAAAACGTTTAGAAAAACATGGACATCACCCAATCATGTTGGTGGGTGGAGCCACTGGATTTATTGGAGATCCAAAGGCAACTGGAGAAAGAAGTATGTTGACTCCAGAAGTATTAAAATCAAATTATGATGCATTACATGCACAAATCTCTAAATTATGGGGCTTTGACATGGTCAATAACTTAGATTGGACAAAAGATATCACAATTATTGATTTTTTACGTGACTATGGAAAATTATTCAACGTAAACTATATGTTGAATAAAGAAACTGTTAAAAAACGTTTAGATTCAGGAATCAGTTATACAGAATTTTCTTATATGATCCTTCAATCTTTGGACTTTTTAAATCTATACCAGACAAGAGGTTGTACAATGCAGATAGGTGGACAGGACCAATGGGGAAATATCACTTCAGGTCTAGAGTTGATTCGTAAAAAATGTGGTGCGGACGTGAAATGTTATGGTTTGACTATGCCATTAATTACGAAAGCGGATGGAACTAAATTTGGTAAGAGTGAAACAGGAACGGTTTGGTTGGATCCTAAAAAGACTTCACCTTATGAATTATATCAATTCTTATTCAACACGGATGATTCAAAGGTCATTGAATATTTAAAGAAATTAACATTCCTAACAAAAGAAGAAATTGATGCTTTAGAAGTATCTTTAAAGGAAGATGCTGGAAGACGTGAGGCACAAAAGAAATTGGCTGAAGAAGTTGTACGTGATTTACATGGTGAAGAAGGCTTAGAATCGGCTTTAAAGATCACAAACGCATTATTCCGAGGTCAACTCAATGATTTGGATGAACAACAACGTTTAGATGCGGTTAAAAACATGGATAAAGTTGACCAAGAAGCTGGAAAGACTTTAATCGATGTTTTAGTGGAGGCTAAGATTGCTTCGAGTCGTCGTGAAGCTAGAGAGTGGATCAAAGGAAACTCCATTAGCTTAAACGGTATCAAAGTCAATGATGAAACTTTAGTTATTGATTCTACTCAAGCATATGTATCTAACTATGTAATTATTCGTCGTGGTAAGAAAAGATATTATTGTTTAAATTTGAAATAAATAAAAATACGTGGTTAGACATGTTTGCCTTGCCACGTATTTCTTTTTACCATTAACTTATCAATTTCATTTGTCACAATCGTTTTCTTGATTGTCCATTTTGGTTCTATTAAATCTTTCGCAATTCCATCACCTGTTAAACGTTCAATGATGACTTCTTGGGGTAATAACTCCAATTGATCGACTACAATATCGACATATTCTTCTAAAGTTAAAATATGAAATGGTTCTTTTTCATATTCTTTGGCCATTTGTGTCCCTTCAATCAAATGCAGCATATGGATCTTAATCGCATCGACAGGATGTTTGGCAATCTGTTTGACAGTTTCTAACATATCTTGTTTGGTTTCACCTGGAAGTCCATTGATAATATGGACACATGTTTTGATGTTTGTGTCCTTTAATTTGTCCAACCAATCAAACACAATTTGTGTTGAATGTTTTCGATTACACTTTTCCATTGTATCTTCATGTACACTTTGAAGGCCTAATTCAAGCCAGACTTCTTTATTTTGACTATTTAAGTAGTCTATAATTTCATCATTTAAACAATCAGCACGAGTCGCAATCGCAACGCCAGGAATATTTGGATCTTTAAAGAAAGGGTCATATATTTTTTTCAAGATAAATAGTGGAGCATATGTATTGGAATAACTTTGAAAATACGCAAATCCAATACAATCGGGCCACTTGTTTTGCATGCGCTTTAAGCCTTCTTGATATTGTTTCTGCAACGAATCATCAAAACATAAAATACTATCACCTGAGCCCATACTTGAACAGAAAGTGCATCCTCCTGTTCCTTTAAATCCATCACGGTTTGGACAGGTAAAGCCTGCATTTAATGGAATCTTCGCTACTTTTTGATGGTATTTATTGCGAAAATAATAATTAATGGTTTGATACCTTTTATTGTCATTTGAATAAGGATAAGGATTGTTCATTGTATCACCCAAAACATTCTAACATAAAAAGAAACCGCATGTGCAGTTTCTTATAACTCTCTTCCAATAACTTTTGCGATGGCTTTTCCTTTTTCAACAAGTTCGGCATAACGTTTTGGTTTTAAGCTTTGAGCACCATCACTCCAAGCATCTTCTGGATCGTCATGCACTTCAATGATCAATCCATCAGCACCAGCTGCAATAGCGGCAAGGGATAGGGATTCAATTAATTTATAATCACCAGCAGCATGACTTGGATCAATGATGATCGGTAAATGTGTTCTTTCTTTAATGATTGGTACAACACTTAAATCCAAAGTATTACGTGTATAGGTTTCAAATGTACGAATACCACGTTCACAGAAAATGACATTTGGATTTCCTTCTGACATAATGTATTCAGCAGCCATGATCCATTCTTGAATCGTAGCACTCATTCCGCGCTTTAATAAAATTGGTTTTTTCGTTTTTCCTACAGCTTTTAATAAATCGAAGTTTTGCATATTACGTGCACCAATCTGAATGATATCTACATTCTCTACGAATTCATCTAAATGTTCTGCACTCATTAGTTCAGATACAATAGGAAGTCCTGTTTCTTCTCTAGCTTTTACCATGGCCATGATTCCTGCAGTACCCATACCTTGGAATGCGTATGGACTTGTTCTAGGCTTATAAGCGCCACCTCTTAACATATCAGCACCGGCTGCTTTTACTTCTTTGGCAATACGGCAGATTTGGTCTTCGCCCTCAACAGAACATGGACCTGCAATCATCGCTATTTTTTTGCCACCGATTTGAATGCCATTCACATCTACAATGGTATCTTCTGGATGAAACATACGGTTGGTCAATTTATAAGGTTGAGCGACACGCTGAACATTGTAGACGATAGGGTTAGCCATAACGCTTTTTTCATCAACAACACTTGTATCTCCAACCAATCCAAAGACGTTATAGTTATCGCCTTGAATCATTGTGACATGAAGATTCATGCCTTCAAATTTGTCAATCAATTTGTCGACATCGTGTTTGGGTGCATTTTTCTTTAAAGTAATAATCATAATAATATCCTTCTTTCCATTTGTGAGTAACAAAAAAGCATTAACAGTAAAATTGTTAATGCTTAAAAGCCCTAATTAAAATACCATTCAGTTTTGATTGGTCTAATTAGGGCTATCTAAAGTAAAAGTGAAAATATGTAGATTGAATGTTCATGTTAATCACCTAGCTATACTATAGCTTATCCAATGAAAATATGCAAGTCATTTTCTGAAAGTTGTTACATTTTATCTTGTCAACCTCCTTGGCAAAACTGGTTATATTTTTGTCATTTCTTGTCGAAAAGTGTAAAACAAAATAAACGTGCTATAATCTAAGTAGCAATACAAATCATATAGGAGGTACATAATATGAAAGTCAATATTGTAGGAAAAAACATCACTGTAACTCAGGGAATCTCAGATAAGATTCATAAAAAATTAGATGTTTTAACAAAGTACTTCATTATCGGAGAGGATGATGTAGCCAATGTCTTGGTTCGTACATATCCGACAAAACAAAAAATTGAAGTTACAATCCCAACACGTTATGCGATTCTACGTGCCGAGGTTGTAGATGACGATTTATATGCAGCTATTGATCGTGCTGTAGATAAATTGGAAGATCAAATTCGTAGAACAAAAACACGTTTAACACGTAAAAATAAAGAATCACTTGCTGAAGCTTTCTTGGATCATGAATTATTTAATGATGAAGATGTAGATGATGACGAAGTAGTTCGTACTAAATCTATCGTTCCAAAGGAAATGAGTTTAGATGAAGCTATCATGAAAATGGAATTATTAGGACACGATTTCTTCATTTATACAGATGATGAAACAAATAAGATTGCCGTTTGCTACAAACGCCACGATGGTGGCTACGGCTTGATTGAAACGGAATAAACGCGTGAAAGACATGTCAAAAAGGCATGTCTTTTGTTTGAAAAGAAAAAAAATAATATAAGTTTGAATAAGTTATTCTTTGTGCTATAATTATGTTCGTTAAGGAGGTTTTTCCCATGGGATTTATGGATAAAGTAAAAGACTTCGTTGCTCCAATCGAAGAAGATGATGATTATCAAGAAGCACCACAAGCTGAAAAGGTAGAAGAAGTAGAACCTCAAAGTCGTTATGAGAGACCAAAAACTCGTACGAACGCAACTTCTTTGAATTCAAATACAAAAATGGTATTGTTTGAACCAAGAAGCTTTGGAGAAGCTGAAGAAGTAGGACAACGCTTAAAAGAAGGTCGTGCTGTAGTAGTTAACTTACACAAGCTAGATCGTGATTATGCACAACGTACGATTGATTTCTTAACAGGTGTTGTTTATGCGCTTGATGGAAAAATTCAGAAAATCGGTCAGAACGTAATTTTATGTTCTCCAGCTGAAATTGGTGTACAAGGAACTATTTCTTTAGGAAGTCCAGACGACTTCGAAGATGAAGACTAATAATTACTTTTAATGAGCTCATTTATGGTAGGTCATGAGGTGTTTATTTCGCAGATGAAAGATCAAATTCGTATCTTTCAAAAACAAAATAGGCCGATCATGACCTGTTTTTTATCGATTTCTGAACAGAGCATTCTTCAAAGCATGGTGCCCAAAAATATATGTCTTGTTTTTGATGGCGGTTATGATCAAGCACAACGGAAGATCGCTTGCTTTATACCTGAAGGATATGTTGGCTTTAGTGATTGTGTTTGTCTTCATGCCACATACAATTCAAAATTTAAAACATTAACCCACTCCGATCTTTTAGGTTGTTTAATGCACTCTGGCATTGAAAGAAGTGTCATTGGGGATTTGATCGTTCAAAAAGAGGATCTATATATCTTTTGTAAAGAAAAGATTTCAAAATATATCATTGACAATTGTACGCAGATTGGTAAGTGTACAGTGCATTTTGAAGAGTGTTTAGACTATATCATTACGGAAAATAACAAAAAAGAAATACATATTATGTGCAGCAGTTTACGTTTAGATAGTGTAGTTGCGCAATTGTCACATTGTTCAAGAAGTGAAGCGTTAAAAAAGATTCATGCAGGATTTGTGAAAGTTAATGATGTGGTACTTGAACAAAATTTACAATTGTGCAATAATGATTTCGTGTCAATCAGAAAGACAGGTCGATTCCAGTTTAAAGAAGTGGTTTCTACCACAAAAAAGGGAAGACTTGTTTTGAACTTTGATCAATATATTTAGCTAAGATAAAGACACGCCTTTATTCGTTAGGATTGTAGAGAGCAATGAGTTTTGGTGAAACATTGTATGAATAAGAATTAAGGTATCCCTTTTGAGCTGATCTTATGAAATGATAGTAGTAGTTTGATCCGGTTGAGCCGTTATCTCATGAAAGTGCATAGTGAAAACTATGAATTAAGGTGGTACCGCGTGTTTATTACGTCCTTTTATAAGGACGTTTTTTTATTTGGAAAAGGAGATAAAGTATGGACTACAAAGAAACTCTTCATATGCCTAAAACGGCATTTGAAATGCGTGGAAATTTGACTAAAAAAGAGCCTGGTTTCCAGAAGCGCTGGCAAGATGAAAAATTGTATGAAAAGATGTTAGAAAGAAGAAAAGGAGCTGAATCATTTGTATTACATGATGGTCCTCCTTACGCAAATGGTGACATCCACTTAGGACATGCCTTAAATAAGGTGTTAAAAGATGTCATTTTAAAATCACACTTTATGGAAGGATACAACACACCATATATTCCAGGATGGGATACACATGGTTTACCAATTGAAACAGCTGTGACTAAATTGGGGTATGACCGTAAGAAAATGGGAATTGCAGAATTTAGAAAAATCTGTTACGACTATGCTTTAAAACAAGTATCTAATCAAAAAGCTGGATTCTTAAGCTTAGGATCGATTGGAGATTATGATCATCCATATATCACACTTCAAAAGGATTTTGAAAAACACCAGATTGAAATCTTTGGAAAGATGGCCATGAAAGGTTTGATCTACAAAGGATTAAAACCAGTATATTGGTCACCAAGTAGCGAGTCTGCATTGGCGGAAGCTGAAGTTGAATATAAAGATGTAAAGAGTCCAACTATTTATGTTAAATTTGCCGTTAAAGACGGAAAAGGTGTATTGGATACAGATTGCAACTTTGTGATTTGGACAACCACACCTTGGACAATTCCTGCAAACTTAGGAATTAGTGTAAATCCTGATTTTGACTATTCATTAGTAGATACAGAAAAAGGAAAATTGATTATGCTTTCAAGCATGGTTGAAGAATTATGTGATAAGTTTGAAGTTGAAAAACGTGATGTTTTAAAGACTTTCAAAGGTAAAGAATTCGAATATATTACATGTACACACCCATTGTATCCAGAAAGAGAAAGTTTGTTGATGTGTGGAGATCACGTAACAGCCGATGCTGGTACTGGATGTGTTCATACAGCACCTGGATTTGGTGTGGATGACTTTAACATTGGGATGAAATATGGTTTACCAGTGTATTGTAACGTTGATGCACAAGGATGCATGATGGATGATGTTGGTGAATGGCTTGCCGGCCAATATGTGGAAGATGCCAACAAGACAGTCACTCAAAAATTAGATGAATTGGGTGTATTATTAAAACTTCAATTCATTACCCACTCTTATCCACATGACTGGCGTACTAAAAAACCTATTATTTTTCGTGCTACAACACAATGGTTTGCATCAATTGATCAAATTCGTGATGAACTTTTAGAACAAATTCACTCTGTATCTTGGGTACCTGCTTGGGGTGAACAACGTATGCACAATATGATCGCCGATCGTAATGACTGGTGTATTTCTCGTCAACGTGCTTGGGGTGTTCCAATTCCTATTATTTATGGAGAAGACGATACTCCAATTATGGATCAAGCTATTTTTGATCATGTAGCCAAATTAGTTGGTGAATATGGATCCAATGTTTGGTTTGAAAGAGATGTTAAAGATTTATTACCAGAAGGATATACAAATGAACATTCACCAAATGGTATCTTCCGTAAAGAAACGGATACTATGGATGTTTGGTTTGACTCAGGATCAAGTCATACAGGCGCTATGATGGATCGTGGTTTAGGCTATCCTGCTGACTTATATTTTGAAGGTAGTGACCAATATCGTGGATGGTTCAACTCTAGTTTGATTGTTGGTACTGCCGTTCATGGTAAAGCTCCATACAAACAAGTTTTATCACATGGTTTCGTTATGGATGAAAAGGGCGTTAAGATGTCTAAATCACAATGGAATGCCGTTGCACCTAGTGAAATTACGAAGAAATATGGTGCAGATATCTTACGTTTATGGGCATGTAGTGTAGACTATCAAGCGGATGTTTCAATGGGTCAAAAGATCTTGAAACAAGTCAGTGAAAACTATCGTAAGGTACGTAATACATTGCGTTTCTTAATGGCAAACTTAGATGATCAAAAATTTACGGCCAAAGATTGTGTAAACTTCAATGAATTAAGTGAATTGGATCAATATATTTTAACTGAATTAAAAGATGCCGTAGATTTCTGTAGAAAAGCTTATAATGAATATCGTTTCTCCGATGTTGTTACATATTTGACAAACTTAATGACGAATGAATTATCCGCTTACTACTTGGATTATACAAAGGACATTCTTTATATTGAAAAAGAAGATGCACCAGTTCGTCGTCAAGTTCAAACTGTACTTTATAATGCCGTTGAAGTGATGACTAAATTGTGGGCTCCAATCTTGGCTCATACTTGTGAAGAAGTCAATGACTATATGCACTTTGATGCAGAAAGTATCCACTTAACGACATTCAAAGATCTAGAATTGGATTTTGATGTTGAAAAGATCAAAACGGATATGGAAGAATTATTCAAAGTTCGTAAGGATGTCTTCAAAGCACTTGAAAATGCTCGTGCTCAAGGTTTAATTGGTAAATCATTAGAAGCTCATGTCGTATTACATGTAAGTGATGCACAAAAAGAAATTATGAATCGCGTATTAAGTAATGCTGCACAATGGTTTATTGTATCTAAAGTCACATTCACAACGGATGAATTAGAACAATTTGAAGTATGTCAGGTACAAGTAGAAAAGGCTACAGGTCATGTATGTCCTCGTTGCTGGAACTATACTGAATCTGATAATGAAGATGGATTGTGTGATCGTTGTAACCACGTATTACATGACTAATATGTAAATGAAAAGAGTAACTCTAATCGACAAGAGTTACTCTGTTTTTTATTTTATCAGTTGTGATGATTTTATAATCTTTTGTTTCTAAATCCGATGAAACATCACTATCTTTATCTACGATCCATATGGCTTGTACATCATAATCCAGGGAGGATAAATATTTCTTTCCATCTTCTACACTCATACAGAACAACGTTGTACTTAAGGCATCGGCCTTGCCGGAATCTTTTGTGATGACGGTTACACTTCGAACATAGTTTGCAGGATAACCGGTTTTAGGATCAATGATATGAGAATATTTTTTATTCTTGTATGTAAAATATCTTTGGTAATCTCCACTTGTAACTAAACAAGTGGCCTTTTTTGTTGAATATTGAACTAGGGCATCATTTGCATCTGGACTTTGAATACCAATCTTCCAATTTGTGCCATCTTCTTTTTCACCAAGTAAGACAACATTACCTCCCGCATTGATATATCCATTGGTTAGGCCAGCTTTATTTAATGCTTCTTTGGCAAGTTGAGCGGTATATCCTTTGGCAATGGCACCAAGATCGATGGATAGTTCTGGATCTAAGTAAGATACTTCATGACCAGATATTTGAATTTTATCTAAGTCAATATGATTTAAAGCTTCTTGAATCTTGTCATCACTTGGAGGGACTTGCGTGTTTTCTCTAGCCTCATGCCATAGATTTAAAAGTGCACCTTGGCTGATATCAAATTGTGAGTTTTCAGACTGCATCTGCATGGCTAGTTTTAAACAATCTATAAAGATTTCATCCATTTGAATCGGATGATTATAAGCTTCATGATTTAATGTATATAGGTTATTCATATTTTTATAGGCGTGGTACTGGTCAAAGCGTTTATTGTTTTCTTTAAATGTCTTTCTTACAATCTTTGTATACTTGGCAAAATCGGCTTGTGAACATGAGCAATTGAGTGTAATGGGCGTGTCAAAACCAACATCTGTTAATGTAACATTTAGGTTTTCTGTTGTATCATTACCTTTATTTTGAACAAAGAATATAACGGAAGTAATAAAGATGAGAAAGCATAGGGATATTACCAGCCAGGATAGAATGGATTTATTTTTTTGCATAGAAGTATTATAGGATGAAATGATTTTAATGTAAATGTTAGTACATATTTGAATTGTGGGAAATTGTCAAAAAATTCTTGAACTTGTGAAAAAAAAGGCCTATGATTAAAAAGTGTAAATGGGAGGTAGGATTTATATGTCACTATTTTTAGGTCCAATGAGACAGCATATCCCTGGTAAAAAAGAATTGACAGAAAAGTCTGAATTATTACATCTTATGCCTAAAAAGGAAGTCTATATTCCTTTGGTTGCAGGCCGTACTTTAGACTTTGATATTCTTGTTGAAGAGGGAGACACTGTATCCGTTGGAACAAAACTGGCTGAAACAAAGTCAGGTTTTTATGTGCCAATTTATTCAAGTGTTTCTGGAACTTACAAAGGAATTGTTAAGCGTATGCACAATTCTTTGCGTCCACAAAATCACATGGTGATTGAATGCGATTTTAAACAAACGAAAGTTCAATCTTTTGCCCCATTAGACTGGCAAAGTGCTACTCGCCAAGAGTGTGTTGATTTTGTAAAGAATGCAGGTATTGTTGGTTTAGGTGGAGCTGGTTTCCCAACCTATGTAAAATATATGAAACCAGATGGAGTTGATTATGTATTGATCAATGCCGTTGAATGTGAACCATATATCACAGCCGATTACCGATCTGTCATGGATGATGCCAAAGATTTAGTAACAGGTGCAAAAATCATGAAGAAAATGGCTGAAGCCAAAACGGTTTACATTTGTATCAAAGAATCTCACCCAGATTTAATTGAAAAAGTGAAATCTGTATTGACAGATGCGGCTGGTGTTGAGGTTCGACCAGTCCCTGATGTGTATCCAATGGGTTGGGAACGTGTTTTAGTGCGTGAAGTATTACATAAAGAATATGGTGGGTTACCTGCTGAAGCGGGTGCTATCATCGGAAATGCTTCAAGTGCCATCGCGATTGCGAAAGCCTTTGAAAAAGGAGAAGCCATCACACAAAAGAATCTAACAGTTAGTGGGGAATGTGTAAAAGATCCTCACAATGTATGTGTACCTGTTGGTATGCCAGTTAGTGA
>OHKW01000985.1_pt1 | contig 13636 bp, 13 predicted proteins | sample 1568931 | NCBI WGS metagenome assembly OHKW01 (sample SAMEA3879536, study PRJEB24766) | human gut metagenome | biome: human-associated habitat; feature: feces | place: USA | collected 1985/1987 | reverse complement strand
ACTTAATTAAAAGTTGGATTGAAAAGGATGATACATTCTATCCGCCGATTCAAAAAAACATTTTGAATGCGGCCATATCCATGTTAAAGCCTGGTGGATCTATCGTATATTCCACTTGTACTTTTTCGATTCACGAAAATGAAGAAGTTATTCAAGATGTATTAGACAAACATCCAGACTTACATCTTGCTCCTATTAATAAAATCGATGGTATGATGCCAGGTGTAAACATGGAGGAATGCGTTCGTTTATATCCACATAAAATCAAGGGAGAAGGTCACTTTGTAGCTTTACTTGTCAAAGATGGAGAAACAAAACATAAAAAAATAAGACTGGAGCCAAGCGATAAGCTTGATGATTGTGTTACTGATTTTTTACGATTGGTTAAATTAAATAAGGGTACCATTAAAATCAAAAAGGACAAGGTCATCTGGTTAAACAGTGATTTTCAAGCTTATAAAGGCTATCGCGTACTAAGATCTGGCTTATTATTAGGTCAACTTAAAGGTAAACATTTTGAACCCAGCCAAAGTCTTGCCCTTGCGCTTTGTCCTGAACAATTTAAAAATGTATTAAACTTTTCCATTGAAGATGAGCGTGTTATTAAATACTTAAAAGGTGAAACTCTAGATGTGAAAGATTTGGATTCAAAAACATCTGGATGGACACTTGTTTGCGTAAATAACTTCCCTTTAGGCTTTGCGAAACTTTCTAAAGGCTCATTAAAAAACAAATATGCGAAAGGATGGCGTTATCAATGAGACTTGACAAATATTTATCTCATATGGGATTTGGCACAAGAAACGATGTAAAAAAATTAATAAAAAACGGTTGGGTTACCATTAATGATGAAACCATAAAAAAGGCAGACTATAACGTAAAAGAAGATGATCGTGTTTGTGTGGATGATGAACCCGTAAGCTATGTAGAATACGAATACTATATTTTAAATAAGCCTCAAGGCTATGTGAGCGCCACTGAAGATATGCTCTATCCTACAGTCATGGAACTTGTCCAAAGCCAAAGACACGATCTATATCCTGTGGGAAGACTTGACGTAGATACAGAAGGCTTATTACTCATCAGCAATGATGGTAAATTAACGCATGAAGTATTATCACCAAAAAAACATGTAGATAAAAAATATTATGTTGAATTTGATGGAACTTTACCAGAAAATGCCGTAGACTTCTTTAATCAGCCTATGGAATTTGAAGAATTTACTTCAGCCCCTTCAAAACTAGAAATATTAGACACAAATAAAGCCTATCTAACGATTCATGAAGGAAAATTCCACCAAGTCAAAAGAATGTTTGAAAAGGCAAACTGCACTGTTACCTATCTTCAACGTATTGAGTTTGGTCCTTTAAAACTCAAGGATTTACCATTAGGTGATTTTAGAGCATTAACCCAAGAAGAATTAGATGCATTAAAAGGCTAAGACGACCTGAGATTTCTCAGGTTTTTTATTTCGACATACAAAAACGCCCTTTCGGAAGTTTTTTAAGATCGTACATATGCCTTTAATACTTTCAGTTCATCACAACCATATGGTTGTGATGAATACTCCTTAATACTTGCAGGAATAATAAATGTTTCTGCATAATGCACAATAAAAGGTTCAAAATCACCTTCAATTACTGCACTCTTTCCATCCACTAAATTCAACATATTGACTGTACCATGTGTTTTATGAAGTGAACTATTCTTAATTGTATATCTTCTTGTTTCAATGAATTCTAATTCATGTAAAATATAGTTTTGTGTAATAGGAATCATATCAAAACTCTAATGGATACTATTTAATACATCACAGTATCCTGCGATTTCCTCTTCATCTCCATTCTTTGGTGTGGTCTTTTCCTCCACCAACTGCTTAATTCTTGTATTGTTTGTTACAATCCCCTCTATCGCATTTGAAGCCTCAGTATTCTGAATCTTTGCTATCTCCACAAGTTTCTCCAACTCGTCTGGTCTTTGCTTAAGATATAGTTCTTGTTTCCCTACGAACTTGTATATTGCTGCTATGAGACCAAGAATTTCTGAATTCCACTTTTATTCTTTAATTTTTGAATAGTTAAACGGTCTCATTGGTTAAACATCTGTCTTTCATTTTTCCCTTAAAGTATCTCGTTTCCCTTAAATCATAATCGAAAATAAGGGAAAGCCAATATATTTAAAATTATTTTCCCTTAAATTCATTCGTTTTTTGTAGGATAAATAATATTTTATGCGATTCGCAGGGATATAAACATATAAAAAATATAAACAATCCTTGTGAATGGAACATGAAATATAAAGACAACCGATACTATCACATTGTCACAATTAGTATGGAATGAGAAGATAAATTATCTTACGCTCACTTCATTCATGATATTACACAAGAAAAATTAGATAATAAAAATCAAGCCTAATTCATAAAATTTTGTGTCTTTCCATGAAGGACACATTTTTTGATGATTTTCCACGACAAAAAGATTGGATTTCTCCAATTTTTTAAATTTTTGTTTATAATGTATTCAAGACTACCTTTCATATGTGGTCTTGTTTTTGCATATACCGTATATTATTTTTAACAGTTTGGCGGTACATGCGGTTTTGGCAGCTTTCGAATTTAGCGGGTTCGATTGCTGCTTTTTCTTTTGATAGAATCGATTCACTGGATTATCTTTAGCTCCTCTTATAGAACATCCTACAGCCAGAAACAATAGACACCTTAGATATTTATTTCCTTTTTTGGATATCTTTAAATGTTTTCCATCCTGGTCTCCTGACTGATATATATGCGGATCCAATCCTGCATATGCCACAAGTGCTTCTCTTGATTTAAATTCTTCTATATCCCCAATCTCTGCAATGATCCTTGCAGCAAGATTGGGCCCTATTCCATCAATGCTTGAGATATATCTATATTCTTCTAAAGTAGAAGCAACTGTTATCATTTCATTCAATGTTTTTTCACATTCCCTCTGTGTTTCGATTACCTTATCAAGTAATATTTTAAATATTTCAACTTCTACATCATCCTTTTCACATCCGGGATATGTCTTTTTCGCAAATTCTATTATTTTTAATGCATATTCTAAAGATACCTTATGAGTATGACATGTATTTTTCTCAAGATATCTGGCAACTGTTTCAGCCTTCTTGTTCTTCAATAAATCCGGATGTGGATATTTCTTTAGGATTGTCATTGGAATATCACTGTATCCATCCCTAAATAAATCAAGATATCCCGGAAAACAGATGCTTAACTGATTTTGAAATGTAACCTTGTATTTTCTAAGATGATTCAACTGATCTTCATACAATCGATTCTTTTTCCTGAGCCAGTTATATGTTTTATCCTTCTTTTTTAGTTCCATCATTTCTTCTTTATCATAATAAACTTTTGAAATAGATATTGGATCAAGCTTATCCGTCTTCTTATTATGTATTTCTTCTTTCCGTTTTCTGGCAGATTCTAAAGGATTGATTATATATGTCTTTATACTGTTCTTACTTAGAAATCTTTCTAAAGGTTTTGTATAAACTCCGGTTGCTTCAAATACGGCACATACCTTTTCATTGGTTTCAGCTTCCAGCTTTTGAATATCTTCTAGAAGTCTTTTGAATCCTTCAATATCATGATCAATTTTCTTTACTTTACCAAAACGTTTATTGTTCTTGATAAAACACATGTAATGACTGTTTCCATTGGAAACATCAATGCTTACAATTGGACCTTCCATACAATACTTCCTTTCATTAAACAGTAGAGATAACTTCCAAATTTCTGCTCCATATTGTTTCGTTTTACATACTGACTTGATTCAATTACCGTCTTTTTAGATATAAGCTTATTCATAAACAGAAATAGGAAGAGTGACGTTTTTTCTAACTGACTCAAAGGTCTAAAAAGAGCTACGTCATTTCTTCTCTAAGACTTTGTTCTCATTACATGCCTGCAAAAAGAAAAAGCCAGGAATATTATATCCTGACTTGAATACCATGAATAACTAAACAAACAGTTGATTCTCTTTCAATAGAAATGATTCTTGATCTGTTCATCTACATTATACAATTCTATATTAACCAGAATACTTTTCTTCCTGGTTTCATAATACGAAAAAGAGCAGGAGCGTCTGCACCAACAAGCTAGAATTGATGCATTAACGCAAGATGGTAATCGATATTATTTTAAGGATGAAATACAGAAAATTTTAGATTAATAAATCTGAAGAGACATCCTGCAAATCACTGATCAAAGAATGTATGCACAAAAGCGAAAAACGTAAAATGACAACCATTTAGGTTGTCACTTTTTTAGTTTCTTACATATGCCTTTAATACTTTCACTTCATCACAATCATAAGGCTTGATCGTATACTCGTTTATACTTGCAGGAATAATGAAGGTTTCTGCATAATGCACAATGAAAGGTTCAAAATTCCCTTCAATAATGGCACTCTTTCCATCAATTAAATTCAACATATTCACTGTACCATGTGTTTTGTGCAATGAATCATTGTTGATTGTATATCTTCTTGTTTCAATGAATTCTAGTTCATGAAGACCCGTATGTTCGATCTTACAATCATTTCCCTCTTCTTTTACTTCATAAGTCGCATTGACCAAGTTTTCTTTGACCCATTTTGTCGTACGATCCCATTGAATAACATGTTTTCCATGTTCAATATTGATAGGTCGAGGTAGGCCATCTAAACCAAGTCTTTGCCAGTCCCACAATTTAAATGTAAAGATATAAGGTGTAGCACTAATTTCTAATACCATCGCATTCTTTCCGGAACAATGACAAGTTCCTGCTGGAATCAAGAAATGATCATGTTTCTTTGCCGGAAACTTATTGATATATTTATCTGCATCAAATACAATTTCACCACGTTGCGCAGACTCTAAATCAGAAATCATTTCATTGGGTTGAATGCCTTCTTTTAGACCTAAATAAACATGGGCATCTTCCTTAGCATCTAAAATATAGTAACTCTCATCTTGGGTGTAACTCATCCCAAAATTCTTTTTAATATATTCCGTTAATGGATGCACCTGCAAAGATAAGTTTTGTCCTTCCATCGTATCTAGAAAGTCAAAGCGAATTGGAAATTCTGCACCAAAACGAGAATAAACTTGTTCTCCCAATAATTCTTTTGGTTGATACAACACTAAATCCATAGCTGGAAGCTCTACAGTAACTCCATCATAGTCAAATAAAATACTGTTTTCTTCTGGCACACCATCAAAGCTCCATGCATAATTTGGCTGATTCACATCTAAGTTACAAACTTCCTTCATCCATTGACCACCCCATACGCCTGGATCAAAGTATGGTACTGTACGAAATGGTTTTTGAGCTAATTGTTTTAAACTATCGATAAACGTATCACTCAAAATCATTTTTGGATCGTTTGATTTGTTTGTATCCACCACATAATCAAAACAATCAAAACGCTCAGCCTTATGTTTATCGGCAATACGCCATTCAATAAAATAACCACGCTTATATTTCTTTAAGATATCTTCATCATAATTATCACAATTATAATTTGGCATAGATTTACGATAACGCAATTGAATTTCCCAACGTGCCATATCAAAGTAAATATACAAATCGCCACGACTTACTAAACCAGCTCCAACTCCATAAATGATAGTAGAACCATGATGTTCCTTCACCTTATTTTTAGCTTCTTCTAGCTTTTCTTCATCTATAAAATCCACAAGATTGCCATAATACATCTTGCCAAACACACGATCATCCGTTAGATTATATTTCATTTGTTCTGTCATAGTTTTGCCATCTTTAAAGATATCATACATATTGATTTCCAAAGAAAAATTGAAGCGTTTAATCAATTCATAGACTTCCTTTTCATCTACACCTGGATAATAATCAAAGACTACAACACTCCTATTATTAATTTTCTTATTTAACTCCTGATAGATTGCATCATATCCATGAAACGCTTTATGATTCTTTATTTTTGTTTTAGGAAAGCGATCATATTCCGATTTAAAATTTAGATAACTCATTCTTCCTCCACCTTCAATTCACCATTTTTCTTATACACTCTTACTGTAAAAGGATGCTCTTCTACACGCTTATAATCATGACCCGCATTGCTTGGCCACATACATTGTACTTTCAACTCACTATTTCCCGTATTCACAAGTCGATGTGCCAAATGACCATCAATATAGTGTACACTTCCACATTGTACTTTTTCAGCATGACAATGATAATCTTCATCCATCAATAAAAGAAGACCTTCACCACCCATGCCACAATAGATTTCATCACAATCTAAATTTTCATGAAAATGTCCACGCGTTACATTACATTCCCCATTCACACATACTGGCTGCATCACAGTCAATCCATAACACAACCCATCATGTTCATAGGAGTATACTTCATACATAATTTGATCATCTGAAACACTTGGATCCACACTTGAATAGAATGTTTTAGCATTCGAATACAATTTTGTACTCTTCTTAACATCCTCGCCTTCAATTACACCATTTAAATAATCATGAACTACTTTAGGATCTTTAATTTCCATAATTGCCTCCTTTTAAATGTTATATCATTCAATTTCATTATAAAACTATTGTTATAACATTTCAATATAAAAACAATCACAATATTTATACATCTACAAATATCACGGATCACCATTATATTATTACTAAATTTCAATTCATTTTCTGAAGTTAACTCCCCCATTTACGTGCAAATCACATATTTTAGTAATGTAAAAAAAAAGGAATCCCTAAAGATTCCTTAACACATCCTCTAGCTTTGTCTTTTGCGTAGCCTTTTCATCCTTCATCTTAATGACTCTAGCTGGACATCCTGCAACTACCGCATTTTCTGGCACATCATCAATAACTACGGCACCCGCTGCTACAACGGCATTTTTACCTACATGTACCCCTTCAATAACTACGGCATTAGCACCAACTAAAACATCATCCTCAATGATAACCGGTGTTGCACTAGCTGGTTCAATGACACCTGCAAGTACAGCTCCAGCTCCAATATGACAATGTTTTCCTACGGTAGCTCTTCCACCTAAAACTGCGCCCATATCAATCATAGTACCTTCACCAATGACAGCACCAATATTAATAATAGCCCCCATCATAATAACGGCATTATCGCCGATTTCAACTTGTTCACGAATAAATGCACCCGGTTCAATACGTGCATGAATATCTTTTAGATTCAACATAGGAACGGCACTATTACGACAATTGTTTTCCACTTCATAGTCCACTTCCGGATTCATCAAAAGAACAGGTTCAATATCTTTCCAATCCCCAAATACAACATTGCCAAAGACTTTACAATTTGGAAAAGAAATCTCTCTTTCTGATTTAAAATAAACCTTTACCGGCGTTTTCTTTTCAGCCGTTTGAATATAACGAATAATTTGTTCTGCTTCCATACATACCTCCTACATCATGTCTTCCATACTATATAATCCTGCATTTTGATTGACCACAAACTTGGCTGCCTTTAATGCCCCATTCACAAAGATCTGGCGCGAATTAGCACTATGCTTGATTTCTAACGTTTCATTATCTCCAAAGAAATACACTGTATGCTCTCCTGCCACAGTACCTCCACGAAGCGAATGAATTCCAATTTCATGTTGGCGCTTTCCTGTAAAACCACTTCTGCCATATACCTTTGTATATTCATCTTCTGGATCTAAAGCATTCACTAACATTTTGGCTGTACCACTAGGCGCATCCTGCTTTTGATTATGATGAATCTCTTGTACTTCCATATCAAAATCATTCTTTAATAAAGGCGCAAATTTTTTTAAGATCTGTTCAAATACGGCAATACCATAAGAAAAATTTGCCGAATAAAACAATGGAACTTCTTTTGATGCATTTTTTAAATTTTGTATTTGAACCTCATTTAATCCTGTTGTTCCATAGACTAACGCACACTTTTTGATCTTCACAAAATCTAATACACTCTCTAAATTATCAGGATGTGAAAAATCAATCACAACATCTACATCAATAGATGTATCATCAATTCCTTTCTCAAAACAATGAACCACTTCCATACCTTGATTTTGTGCGGTTTCCTTTAAAAGCGAACCCATTTTTCCTGTGCCGACAATCGCAATTCTTAACATAGGTCCAAATCCTCCATGACAGCTTTTAAGTGTTTTGCGTTCTCTTCATCCATTTTACACAAAGGCAAACGATAACCACCAACTTCTTTACCCATATAATTCAATGCCTGCTTTACTGGAATTGGATTGACTTCCATAAATAAGGCATGAATAAAATCTAAATACTTCAATTGTTTTTCTAAGCTTGCCCTTACATTTCCATCCAAATAATCCTGCACGATTTCATGTGTTTCTTTAGGTAAACAATTGGCCAAAACACTAATGACTCCACTAGCACCTAGTGCCATCATAGAAGTAATCATGTCATCATTTCCTGAATACATCACAAAATCATCACTTAAATAACGTGCAATATTTGTGGCATAACTTATATTTCCACTTGCCTCTTTGATTCCACAAATATTTGGATGTTGACTCAACACTTTGACTGCCTTTTCATCAATGTGACACCCTGTACGACCTGGAACATTATATAAAATAATAGGAATATGTACGGCATCGGCAACCGTTGTAAAGTGACGAATCATACCTTGTGTATTCGCCTTATTATAATAAGGACTAATTAATAGTAAGGCATCCGCCCCCATATTCTGATACTTTAAACTTTTTTCCATCGCCGTTTGCGTACAGTTCGAACCAGCCCCTACAATAACAGGTACACGATGATTCACTCTTTCAATCGTATAAAGCGCAACCGCATCATCTTCTTCATGGCTCATTGTACTACTTTCTCCAGATGTTCCTAAAATTAGAATCCCATCTGTTGAATTTTCAATTTGCCAATCCAACAATTCACCTAACTTTTCAAAGTTCACAGTACCATCCTCATGGAATGGTGTTACTAAAGCTACAATTGATCCTTTTACCATACAAATTCTCCTTCACATACCTTTTTTGCAGGACCCGTCATATATACATGGTCCTTCACTTCTATTTTTAAACTTCCTAATTGTAATTGAACTTCACATTCACTCTGAACAAAACCCAATTTATTTGCGACGACAACACTTGCACAAGCCCCCGTTCCACACGCAAGCGTAATACCACAACCTCTTTCATAAGTCATAACTCGAATATGTGTATCATCGATGACTTGCACAAAATTCACATTGGTTTGTTTCTTAAATAAGGAATTGTGACAAATCTTTCTTCCCAATTCAATATTCTTTTCATCAACCGCATCATCCACAAAGACAACCGTATGCGTTGTAGCCATAAATAAACTGTATGTATCCACTCCGCAAACTTCTCGTTTCCACACATTCTCATCTTCAGATACATCCATCAAACGATTGTCATACAACGGTTTTTCCATATCTACACAAACTTCAAAAGGAGATGTAGATATACGATGCACGATTTTTTGTCCTGCAAGCGTAGCAACAGGAACCATTTCTTCTGTATTAATTCCTTCATCAAAACAATACGCCGCAAAACATCGAATGCCATTGCCACACATGGGGGCTCTTGAACCATCTTGGTTGTAGTAAACCATTTCAAGTAGATCTTCCTTCACAAAAATCATTCCATCCGCTCCAATACCCGTATGTCTTTCACAACAAGATTGAACCAATGTTGGAATATCAATATCTTCAATATATCTTGTAAGAATAAAATCATTTCCTAACCCATGATACTTACTAAATTTTATGCGCATAAATCATTCTCCAATCGAATCAAATCTTCATACTTCTCGCCACGAATCACACATTGACTTTTTCCATTCTTACAAAAGATGACGGGTAATCCAAGCGCTTTATTGTAGTGACTTGCCATAGAATAGCCATACGCTCCTGTAGTCTTCACAATTAATAAATCATTCGGTTTCACCTCAGGCAAGAACGCATCTTCAATAATCACATCTCCAGATTCACAACACTTACCCGCAACTTTGTAGTGTTTACTTGGCATTTCATTTTCTTTTCCATCAATCACACAACTATACTTAGCCTGATACAATGCTGGACGAATATTATCACTCATACCACCATCCACAAAAATATAATTTTTATGCGGCGTTTCCTTCATAAAGCCAACTGTATAAACTGTGCTTCCCGCTTCCGCCACAATACTTCGTCCTGGTTCAATACAAATTTTATGGATATCTAGTTTATATTTTTCTATATTGCATTTTACGGCTTCAATCAAAGTATCACATACTACATCCACAGGAATGGGTGTATCTTCATCCGTATATACAGCGCCAAATCCTCCACCAAAATTTAATGTAGATACGTCTACATCTAAGTTCGAAACAAACTCACACACCTTATTGACTTCTTGTACAAAGGCTTCCTTGTCAAAGATCTGCGATCCAATATGTGCATGGAATCCATCAAAAGATAAGTTTGGACAAGTATTGATAATTTGAATCAATTCTAAAATATCTGATTTTTTCTCAACTGAAATTCCAAACTTACTATCAATATTAGCTGTCACAATATATTCATGCGTATGCGCTTCAATACCTGGATTGACCCTTAATAAAATGGATACAGTATAATCAATATTCTTAGCCAATTCACTCAACAATTGAGCTTCCATAAGGTTATCAACAATAATCGTTCCAACTCTATATTTCAATGCCAATTTCAACTCATCCATCGATTTATTGTTGCCATGAAAATATACACGATGCATATCAAAACCAGCCACATAAGCCGTATATAATTCTCCACCACTCACAACATCTAAAGAACAATCCATTTTTGAAACCAATTGAATCATAGCCTTACAGTTAAAGGCCTTGGATGCATAGATCACATCACATTCAAATTCAGAACTTTTTAAATGTGTCTTAAACGCATTCAATTTATCTTCAATCATTCCTTGATCATATACATACAAAGGACTTCCATATGTATTTACTAATTCTTTTACCTTCATCATAAATAAATCCCTTTCTCTAAAACAAAAAAACATGCCAGCTAACAAACTGACATGTATAAAACACAATCATTTGATAGCACTCCTACTTGCGTAGACAGTCCAACAGATATTCTCCATTGGCCCACACATTTTTTATGCCTAAAAAACATGTTCGGCAAACTTGCTTCATAAATACATCCAACGCTTGCCAGCTCTGTATTTACTTGTCTTATTTGCGCCTCTATCTTTGCGATGGAAAAATTATAGCACCGCTTACAAATTCTTTCAAGTTTAATTGTAAATTGTTTCATTTTTATGTAAAATAGTTTGAAAAGGAGAATTATATGTTAGAAACCATTAAAAAATATAGAAGAGACCTACACCAGATTCCAGAATTAGAACTTGATTTAGCTGAAACCACAAACTACATTTTAAACGTTTTAGAAGAATTAGATTGTATCGTTTCTGTTCCTCTACAAAGTACAGTGCTTGCCTACTTTGACAACCAAAAAGAACACACACTCGCTTTTCGTAGTGATATGGATGCCCTTCCTGTAACCGAACAAACCAATCTAGAATTTCAAAGTAAAAGCCCTGGTAAAATGCATGCCTGCGGACACGATTTTCATACGGCAATCGGTTTAGTGCTTGCAAGATGGATTTCCGAACAGCGAGCCAAACTTCGAGGAAAGATTATTCTTCTTTTTCACCCAGCGGAAGAAGGTTCTCGCGGGGCCAGAGCGGTTTCGGCTTCAGGCTTGTTGGATGAGGCCGATTATTTTGCAGCCGCACACGTCGGAATGATGGCTCGTACAGGTGAAGTTGTCATTGATCCTTATGGCTTCCTGTGCGGAACCAAGTTCAATGTTGATTTCAAAGGTCGGGCTGCGCACTGTGCGAGTGAACCCGAAGCAGGGAAAAACGCCCTTGCAGCAGCCTGTTCGGCGTTCATGCTCCTTCAGGGAATTTCAAGGAGTAGTAAAGGTGCGTCTCGGATCAATGTCGGCAAGCTCTCAGGCGGACGCGGCCGAAATATTATTCCGGATCAAGCTTACATGGAGATTGATCTCAGAGGAGAAACGACAGAGGTTAATGACTACCTAGTGAAGAGAACTCAAGAAATACTCAAAGGAACAGCTCAGTCATTGGATGTTCAACTTTCTATTGAAGATCTTGGGACGGTATATGACATCAAGAATGACCCGGAGCTTGTTGAATATCTCAAAGAGGTTGCAAGTCAATGTCCCCTTGTTAAAGCAGTCACGACTCACTCCGATTTCGGAGGCTCTGAAGATGCCTCGATCATAATTAAGCGTATTCAGCAGCTTTTCGGAAAATGTATTTATTTTGTGATCGGGGCCGATCGAACGGCAGGTCATCATCAGCCGGATTTCGATGCTGATGAGGCCGCTCTTGAGATCGGATTTGAAATGTTTAAGGGCCTGATCCGGAAGATCAATGGTTGTTAACTGCGGTTAACCATAGCGGCATTAATTAAGCCTTGGATCCTTTTGTGGGTTCCAAGGCTTTTTAACTGTCAAATTTTTGAAAAATTATCTTTGTTCGGCCGATTCTTTGATAGATATCGGAGCCAAAGCCTGCTGAGGAGAAAGGACATCTCCGATTTCTGTTTCGATCTCGTCTTCGAGCTCGTCCAAGAGATTTACGTCTTTGCCTTTTTTACTTAACGTATCGGTTAACTGTTCTTTGTTTAATTCTCCCACCCATCGACCGACGACAACACAGGCAATACCGTTGCCGATCATGTTGGTAATGGACCTTGCTTCGCTCATGAAACGGTCCACGCCGAGGATTAGTGCTAAACCGGCGACGGGGATGTCGCCGACGGCAGAAAGAGTTGCAGCTAACACGATAAATCCGGATCCTGAAACGCCGGCCGCTCCTTTACTAGTTAAAAGGAGAACCGTTAACAGCGTCGCCTGCTGAGTGAAGGTCATTTGGATGTCACAGGCCTGTGCAATAAACACCGCCGCCATCGTAAGGTAAATCGCTGTTCCGTCGAGATTGAACGAATATCCGGTCGGAATTACAAGACCGGTGACGGAACGGCTGACGCCGGCTTTTTGCATTTTGGTAATCATTTGAGGAAGGACAGCTTCGGAAGACGAGGTTCCGAGAACGATGAGAAGTTCCTCTTTGATATAGGCCAGGTAGCGAAGAATTGAAAAACCGTTGAAGCGACAAATCGCACCGAGGATGCCCAAAACAAAAAATAAGCAGGTGGCATAGAAAACCAGCATTAGTTTCCCTAACGGTAGCAGAGAGTGTATGCCGTATTTGCCGATTGTAAATGCCATGGCACCAAAAGCCCCGATTGGCGCGACCTTCATGATCCAGTTGATCATGAGGAAAAGGATGTCGGATCCTTTTTTAATAAGTTCGTAGACTGGGTGACGGGAGCCGCCCAAGAACTGGAGGGCAAAGCCGAAAATGATCGAGAAGAACAAGACTTGGAGAATGTCGCCCTGCGCAAAGGCCCCGACAACGGAGGAGGGAATGATATGAAACAGAAAGTCCAAAGTCGACTGAGGCTTTTCGGCTGTTGCATACATCGAGACGGAATTCATATCTAATGTTGCAGGGTC
>OHKW01000983.1_pt1 | contig 13677 bp, 8 predicted proteins | sample 1568931 | NCBI WGS metagenome assembly OHKW01 (sample SAMEA3879536, study PRJEB24766) | human gut metagenome | biome: human-associated habitat; feature: feces | place: USA | collected 1985/1987 | reverse complement strand
CTGCGTCTGGACAGTGTGGGCGTGTTGACGGTGGATGCTTTCGGCGGCCCCTTTCAATTTCAGTCCGCCCATCTGCTGCCGCCCTCGCCCGAAGGAACGACCGGCGCGACGGACGAGCCCTATCGGGTGGAGCCCCTGCGGGCCTGGGACCGGGTGGACAACGATTTCACGGCCGAAGCCGAAACCCTGGAAGACGAACTGGGGCGGGTGGTGGACCACGCCCGTCAGGCCGGGGAGGGCGCCATGTTTGTGGCCGTACGCGGTGTCACCGTCGACGGTCATTCGTTCATCCCGTCGCTCCGCGGCAAAGGCGTGGCCGCCATGGTGGTTGACACCATGCCCGACAATCCGGAGGAGTATCCCGGCACCACATTCATTGTCGTGGAGAATACCTCGGTGGCACTCGGCCATCTGGCATCGCGCTGGTATGGTGAGCCCTCCAAGAAGCTGCGCCTTGTGGGCGTCACCGGCACCAACGGCAAAACAACCACCGCCACCCTCATCTACGAGATGGCACGCCTGTGTGGCTACAAGGCCGGCCTGCTCTCCACCGTGGTCAACTACATAGACACCGAGGCCGTGCACGCCACACAGACCACCCCCGATGCCCTCACCATCAACGCGCTGCTTGCCCGAATGGTGGAGAAAGGGTGCACCTATGCCGCAATGGAGGTCAGCTCGCACGCCGCACATCAGCACCGCATTGCCGGACTGACTTTCGCGGGGGGAGTCTTCACCAACCTAACACGCGATCATCTGGACTATCACAAAACCGTGCAGGCTTATCTCCAGGCAAAAAAATCGTTCTTCGACGGCCTCACAACCGAAGCATTCGCGCTCACCAACGCCGACGACCGCAACGGCGAGGTGATGCTGCAGAACACCCCGGCACACCGCTACACCTACTCGCTGCGCACCATGGCCGATTTCCGCGGCCGCGTACTTGAGAACCACCTCGACGGCACACTCATGGAATTCAACGGCAGCGAGGTGAACGTGCTCTTCACCGGCCGCTTCAACGCCTACAATCTCACGGCCGTGTTCGGCACATCGCTCCTGCTGGGATGGCCGTTGCAGACGGTGCTGCTCAACATGAGCCGCCTGGTTCCGGTGGCAGGACGTTTCCAGACGTTCCATGCCCCCGACCGCCGCGTCACAGCCATCGTGGACTACGCCCACACCCCCGACGCCGTGGTGAATGTGCTCACTGCCATACGCGAGGTAGTCGGCACATCCGGAAAAATCATCACCGTGGTGGGAGCCGGAGGCAACCGCGACAAAGGCAAACGCCCCATCATGGCCTCCGAGGCCGCGCGCCTGAGCGACCGTGTGATTCTAACCTCCGACAATCCCCGTTTCGAGAACCCGCTCGACATCCTCGCCGATATGGAGGAGGGGATTGCAGGCAATCCCGACTACCGTGCGCGCACACTCAGCATAGCCGACCGCCGTCAGGCCATCCGCACGGCCGTGACACTCGCCGACGACGGCGATGTCGTTCTCGTGGCAGGCAAAGGTCATGAGGACTATCAGGAAGTGGAGGGAGTGAAACATCATTTCGACGACCGCGAGGAGGTGCAGGCCGCCCTCGCCGAAAAATGCTAAAACGCCACGCTGAACAATGCTGTACTATCTGTTCAAATATCTCAACGAATGGGGCGTGCCGGGCGCACGCCTGATGGACTACATCACCTTCCGTTCCGGCGCGGCAATCCTGCTGTCGCTGTTCATAGCCCTGGTGTTCGGCCGCAAGATCATTGACCGCCTGCAGAAGATGCAGGTGGGAGAGATTATCCGCAACCTCGGCCTCGAGGGGCAGATGAAGAAAACCGGCACACCCACCATGGGCGGAATCATCATAATCATATCCACTCTGGTGCCTTGCCTGCTCGTGGGGAACCTCGGCAACATCTACATGCTGCTGATGCTGGTGGCCACTGTGTGGCTCGGCTGTCTGGGCTTCGCCGACGACTATCTGAAGATGTCGCGCCACAACAAGGACGGCATGAGCGGCAAGTTCAAGATCATAGGACAGGTGGGCCTCGGCCTTATCGTCGGCCTTACCATGATGTTCTCTCCGGCCATAACCATACGTCAGAACCACGAGGTGATCAACGTAAGCTCCAACGAAGTAGAGGAGATTGTCTACGAGGGGCAGAACATCAAATCTACCCAGACCACCATCCCCTTCGTCAAGGAGAACAACTTCGACTATGCCTCGCTCACAAAATGGATGGGCGACCATGCCAAGACCGGCGGATGGATTCTGTTCATCCTCGTCACCATATTCGTGATAACGGCCACATCCAACGGCGCCAACCTCACCGACGGCCTCGATGGCCTTGCCACCGGATGCTCGGCCATCATAGCCGTGGCGCTTGCCATCATGGCATATCTAGGCGGCTCGATTGTCTATTCGAGCTACCTTAACATAATGTACATCCCCGGCTCCGAGGAGCTGGTGGTGTTCTGCGCGGCATTCATCGGCGCCCTGATAGGGTTCCTGTGGTACAATGCTTTCCCGGCGCAGGTGTTCATGGGCGACACCGGCTCGCTCACCATCGGCGGCATCATTGCCGTGCTCGCCATCCTGATTCATAAGGAGTTGCTCATACCCCTGCTGTGCGCCATCTTCTTCGTGGAGGATGTGTCGGTGATGATTCAGGTGGCCTATTTCAAATGGACCAAACGGCGCACAGGCACCGGGCGGCGCGTGTTCAAGATGACACCGCTGCACCATCATTTCCAGAAACCCGGCAACGCAGGTATCGAGGCACTGATACAGAAACCGCTGCAGGCGGTGCCTGAATCGAAAATCGTCACCCGGTTCTGGATTGTGGGGATTTTTCTGGCGGTGATAACATTTGTCACGCTGAAAATCCGCTGACGCCCAGCCAGGTGCATCTGCGCAACCAAAAACATATTGAACAAAACAACTACAACACGGTTTCACATACGTAAATGGAAGGAACAGCAAAACAGAAGCGCCTCGTCATCTTAGGAGGCGGAGAGAGCGGCATCGGAGCCGCCGTATTGGGAAAAGTGAAAGGGATGGATGTGTTTCTCAGCGACTGCGGCAAAATCGCCCCGCGCTATCTTGAGGCACTCGACCGCTATGGCATAGCATACGAACAGGGGCATCACACCCCCGAACTCATACTCAACGCCGACGAGGTGGTGAAATCGCCCGGCGTCCCCCCCACAGCCCCGCTGGTGCAGGAGCTGATGAAACGCAACATCCCTGTAATCTCCGAAATAGAGCTTGCAGGCCGCTACACCGACGCCAAGATGGTGTGCATCACCGGTTCCAACGGCAAGACCACCACTACCATGCTCATCTACCACATCCTGCGCGAGGCGGGAGTGAACGCCGGACTGGCCGGCAACGTGGGCCGTTCGCTGGCATGGCAGGTGGCCGAGGACAAGCACGATGTGTATGTGGTGGAACTCAGCTCGTTCCAGCTCGAGAACATGTACGATTTCCGGGCCAACATAGCCGTGCTGATGAACATCAGCCCCGACCATCTCGACCGTTACGACTACAAGATGCAGAACTACATCAACGCCAAGTTCCGCATCCTGCGCAACCTCACCCCCGAGGATGCATTCATCTACTGGGACGATGACCCCGTGATCACCGAGCAGCTGCGCCACATCACCACCGAGGCGCGCCTCTTCCCCTTCGGCGAGAATCACCGCGACGATGCCGCAGCATGGGTTGACACCGCCGACGAGATGGTGCTCGAAACCCCGGAGACTTCACTCGACATGCCCCGCTCGCAACTCGCCCTCCACGGCATCCACAACCTGCTCAACTCCATGGCCGCCGGTCTGAGCGCCTGCCTGCTCGACATCCGAAAGGAGGACATCCGCCGCGCCCTGAGCGACTTCGAAGGCGTGGAACACCGCCTGGAACGTGTGGAGACCATCAACGGCGCACGGTGGATCAACGACTCCAAGGCCACCAACGTCAACTCCTGCTGGTATGCCCTTGAATCGATGCGCCCCGAAAAGTCCACCATCCTCATCCTCGGCGGCAAGGACAAGGGGAACGATTACAACGAAATCCTCCCGCTCGTCAAGGACCGCGTGAAGGCCATCGTGGCCATGGGTGTGGACAACACCAAGATCATTGACTTCTTCACCGGCAAGGTGCCTGTGGTGGCCGACACCCATTCGCTCCAGGAATGTGTGGCCAAATGCCGCGAGCTGGCACAGAACGGCGACACCGTGCTCCTTTCGCCCTGCTGCGCAAGCTTCGACCTCTTCAACGGCTACGAGGACCGCGGCCGCAAATTCAAGGCCCTGGTGCGCGACATGAAGAAGCAGGAACTCAACAAAGCCTGACCCGTAACGACTCTTTATATAGCCATTAAAAATGCCCGAACCCTCCTCCGAACTGCAAAAGGCTCCGCTGCCCAAAGCCGACAAATATATCTGGGCCATCTACATCGCCATCCTCGTGATTTCGGTGATCGAGCTTTACAGCGCCTCGTCACGCGAAGTCACGGCATCCAATGTGTTCGGTCCGCTCATCCGCCACTGCGAGATGCTCGGCCTGGGGATGGTGTTCACCATCGCCCTGTCGCGCATGCACTACCGCTGGCTCATCCCCATCACCCCGATATTCGTGCTCATAACGCTGCTCCTCGGATTCTATGTGCTCTTCAAGGGCGACATCATCAACGGCGCCCGCCGAAGCACCACCCTGATGGGTATAGCCATCCAGCCGGCCGAGCTGCTGAAACTGTCGGTGGTGCTCATCATCGCCCTGGTAATGAGCAAGAACAAGCTCAAGATGGGCGTTAAGACACGCGGAGTGGTGATCTCGGCGGCGTTCGTGCTGCTGTGCGGCGGCCTGCTGTTCTCGCAGGGTCTCACCAACACACTGCTGCTCATGGGCATATCGTTCGCCATGATGCTCATAGCCGGCGTGGAGTGGAAAAAGTTCGGGATTGTCCTTCTGGCCTATGCCGTATTGGGAGGTGGTGCCTTCATACTTAAACATGAATCAAAGCCGGAATATTCTGAAGCCGAATGGACCCACATTCAGGAAACAGGAAAGAATTTTGCAGGCGAAGAGACCACAATCGCTCGTTCCGGAACCCAGAAGAATCGTATCGCACAATGGCTTGGCAACGATTCCGTTCCGAAATACGACGAGGTAATTACCTCGAAAAACCGTCAGGAGCAATATTCCTACATGGCTCAGGCCAACGGCGGCATCATCGGTCAGCTTCCCGGCAACTCACGCGAGACGGCCCGCCTGCCCCTGGCGTTCTCCGACTACATCTTCGCCATTGTGGTGGAGGACTGGGGACTGCTCGGCGGCCTCGGACTGCTTGCGCTCTATCTGTGGCTGCTTGCCCGCGCCGGAGCCATCGCCTCGCGTTGCTCGCGGGCCTTTCCGGCATTGCTCGTGCTGGGAATGGCTGTGCTGATAGTGCTGCAGGCGCTGTTCCACATGGCCATCGTAACCGGTGTGTTCCCTGTGTCCGGACAGCCGTTGCCGCTCATCTCCAAAGGTGGCTCGTCAATTCTGGCAACGTCTATAGCTTTCGGCATCATGCTAAGCGTCAGCCGATTTGCAGTGCAGACCGACAGCCGTAAAGACATTAACGCCGAAATCATGAAACTCCCCGCCGACATGGCCGCCGAAAACGCCAGCCGACTGTAAACCGATAAAAATGATTTGACAATGAAAATACTTGTTTCCGGTGGTGGAACCGGAGGACACATATTCCCGGCACTTTCAATAGCCAACGCCGTGCGCCGGCGCATGCCCGATGCGGAAATCCTGTTTGTCGGCGCCGAGGGGCGCATGGAGATGGAGCGCGTGCCTGCGGCCGGATATGAGATTGTCGGTCTGCCCGTGGCCGGTTTCGACCGCAAACGCCTGTGGCGCAACTTCGGGGTGCTTCTCAAACTCTGGCGCTCGATGCGCAAGGCCAAAAAGGTGCTCCGCACATTCGCTCCCGACGCATGCGTGGGTGTGGGCGGCTACGCCTCAGGCCCCGTACTCAAGGAAGCGCAGCGCCGCGGCATCCCCACCCTCGTGCAGGAACAGAACTCCTATGCCGGCGTGACCAACAAGCTGCTTGCCGCCAAGGCCGACCGCATCTGCGTGGCCTACGACGGGATGGACCGCTTCTTCCCGGCCGAAAAGATTGTGAAAACCGGAAATCCGGTGCGTAAGAGCATCGCCAGCCTCTCCACCCCGCGCGACGAGGCCAAGCGCCGTCTCGGCTTCGACCCCAAGCGTCCGCTTGTGGTTGTGGTAGGAGGCAGTCTCGGAGCCCGCACCATCAACGATTCGATGAAAACCGCAGTGAACCGCATCCTCTCGCTCGGCGCATCGGTGCTGTGGCAGACGGGACGGCTATATGCCGACGAATGCCGGGAGGCTGTGAAGGATATCGACAACCCCAATCTGCGTGTGCAGCCGTTTATCGACGATATGGACATAGTCTACTGCGCAGCCGACCTCATGGTATCGCGTGCAGGCGCCAGCACCATCTCCGAGATTCAGCTTGCCGGCATGCCTGCGGTGCTTGTGCCGTCGCCCAACGTGGCCGAGGACCATCAGCGCAAAAACGCCGAAGCCCTCTCCGACCGAGGCGCGGCAGTGACCCTGCTCGACCGCGACTGCCGCGACCAACTGGCCGACACCGTGGAGCAGCTGCTCGCATCGCCCGACCGGCTCCGTTCGCTCGGTGAGAACGCCAAGGCAATGGCGCTCCCCGATGCCGACGAAAAGATTGTGGACGCCCTGCTGCAGCTCGTTCATCGCCAGTGATTTTCACGGACGCACGAGCCGTGCGTCCCTACGTAATAAAAAAGTCTTAGTATAACAAGATATGTCTGATATGACAAATATATATTTCGTGGGAGCAGGCGGCATCGGCATGGCGGCACTTGAGCGCTATTTCATGGCCAAAGGATATGCCGTGGCCGGCTACGACCGCACTCCCTCCGAACTCACCTCCAATCTCATCGCCGAGGGGGCACGGATAAGCTTCACCGACGATGCCGACGCAGCCATACCGGCTGAATTCCGCAATCCGGCCGACACGCTGGTGGTCTACACACCGGCCATCCCTGCCGACAATCATGTGCTCTCGTTCTTCCGCAACGGTGGTTTCGAGGTTGTGAAACGCGCGGCCATACTGGGCCGTGTCACCCATGAAAGCAAGGGTATCTGCTTTGCAGGAACCCACGGCAAAACCACCACCTCGTCTATGGCGGCGCATCTGCTCAACCTCTCCCCCTGCCGCTGCAACGCATTTCTCGGCGGAGTGCTGCGCAACTATAACTCCAACTTCCTGCTCGCCCCCGAAAGCCCCTACAGCGTGATTGAGGCCGACGAGTTCGACCGCTCGTTCCACCATCTCCGCCCCTACATAGCCGTAATAACCTCCACCGACCCGGATCACCTCGACATCTACGGCACCGAGGAGGCGTATCTGGAAAGCTTCGCCCATTTCACCGAACTTGTGCAGCCCGGCGGCAGCCTGATTGTGCACGAGGGGCTGAAACTGCATCCGCGTCCCGCCGAAGGTGTGAAGGTCTACAGCTACTCGCGCAACCACGGCGACTTCCACGCCGAGAACGTGACCTACGGCAACGGCGAGATTCATTTCGACTTCGTATATCCCGGCGGACGCATCGACGGCATCAACCTCGGCGTACCCGTTGAAGTGAACATAGAAAATGCCGTGGCATCGCTTGCGGCATGCCATCTCACCGGCGAACTCACTCCGGAGGTTGCACGCGAAGCCATGGGCAGCTTCATGGGCGCCAAACGCCGCTTCGAGTTCCACCTCAAGGAACCCGGCAACAACGGGCGCGTGATTATCGACGACTATGCCCATCACCCCGACGAACTCAAGGCATCCATCGCCTCGGTAAAGGCGCTCTATCCCGGACGCCGCCTCACCGTGGCGTTCCAGCCCCACCTGTTCACCCGCACACGCGATTTCTACGAGGGTTTCGCGCAGGCGCTGTCGATGGCCGATGAGGTAATCCTTCTCCCCATCTATCCGGCCCGCGAACTTCCCATCGAGGGTGTGACCTCGCAGCTTATCCTCGACCGCGTGACCTGCGGAAAAAAAGAGCTGGTTGGCCGTGAGGATTTGACGGATACGATAAAAAAACGTAAATTTGAGATACTTTTGACTGCCGGCGCAGGCGACATCTCCGACCTTGTGCCCGGAATAACCGAGGCAGTCAAATCCAACCACGAATGAAGTAGATGACGAAGACAGGTGTCATAAGGTGCTTGCTGTCGGTGGTGCTCATTGTCTATCTGGTGATGGCGCTGCTGATATCCAACGACATGGCCGCACGCGACATGTGCCGCGGATTCCAGATCGAGGTGATGCAGAACGGCGCCTCGCGCAATTTCGTGAGCAAAAGCGAAGTGGAGCGCCTGTTGGCCGAGTGGCATCTCGACAACACCGACCTGCCTGCCTCCCGTGTGCCTGTCCACACAATAGAAACCAAGCTCAACGCCATCGACAACATTGAGCATGCCGTGGTGGAACGTACCGCAGCCAACAAGATACGCATCGCCGTCACCCCGATGATTCCGGTGGCGCGCATCTTCGACAATATGGGGCACTCCTACTACATTAACCGCGAGGGGAAGCGCCTGACAGCCAACGCCCGTTTCCGCCTGGACGTGCCGGTAATCACCGGGCACTTCGACGCCGAACATCAGCCACGCATGCTGCTCCCCCTGCTGAGCCGCATCAGCAACGACTCTGCATGGAACGCACTCGTGGCCCAAATCATGGTGGAGCCGCGGCATCACGACGTGATTCTTGTCCCCATGATACGCGGACATGTGATAAATCTCGGCGACACTTCCGACATTGACAACAAGCTCAGCCGCGTGATGACCATGTACCGCCGCGTCCTCCCCCTCAAAGGGTGGACCTACTACGACACCCTGAATGTAAAGTGGCGCGGACAGGTGGTGGCCACCCGGCGCGTGAAGTCGATACCCGAACCGCTCATACGCTTCGACCAGGAGGGCGACGAGACCGAAAACGAGGATGTGAACTCAATGCTCACCTCCGTCAGCACCGACACGGTGGCGCTCCCGCCCAAGCATAAACCATCGGGCACCCCGGCCCAAAAGGCACAACCATAGAAAACTACTACAATTAAACTCTAACGATACCTACACAGACACAAAACACAATATGGGAGAACGCAACAACGGCCGCTACATAGTGGCATTCGAAATAGGCAGCTCCAAAATCAGGGGAGCCGTCGGAGTGGTCGATAACTCGGGTGTTGTCGACGTAATCGCTGTTGAAGAGGAAAAACTCACCGACCGCGTGCGCTACGGCTGCATCCAGAACGTAGATGTGGCCAACGCCATCGACACCGTGGTGGAACGCCTGCAGGCTTATCCGGCAGTCGAGCCACGCACCATTACAGGTGTCTATGTAGGACTCGGAGGACGCTCGCTCACCAGCACCATGGTGGATGTGAGCATGCAGCTCCCGGTGGAGACTGAAATCACCGAACCGATCATAACCGAGCTGAAGAAACGCGCCGCCGCAACGACCGACCCCGACCGCGACACGGTGGATGTGGTGCCGGTGCGTTTCACCGTTGACAACAAGACGCAGACCTCGCCCGTGGGAACCTTCGGCCAGAGCCTCAGCGCACGGGCCACTGTGCTCAGCTGCTCGCCTCAGATAAAACGCATCCTCCGACGTGTGATAACCGACCGTCTGGGGCTCAACATAAACGGCTATATCACCCGGCCGCTGGCCGAAGCCGCCATGGTGCTCACCGAGGATGAGCGCCGTCTGGGCTGCATGTTCGTCGACTTCGGGGCAGAGACCACCACGGTGTCCGTCTACCGCGGAGGCGCCCCGGTCTATGTGGCCACCCTCCCCATCGGTTCGCGCAACATCACCCTCGACCTCATAGCCCTCAACTACATCGAGGAGCGCGCCGAGGAGATAAAGAAAGTGAGCGGCAACGCTCTGGCTGTCGACGCCGCACGCCGCGGCAAAGGCTACGCCGAAGGGATCGACTACACCGACATAAACAACTACGTGCACGCCCGCGCCGACGAGATTGTGGCCAACATCATAGCCCAGATAGAGTATGCCGGCGTCACGGCGGCCGATCTCCCCGGCGGCATCGTGATTGTGGGCGGCGGTGCACGTCTGCGTGGATTCAACGAACTGCTCCAGCAGCAGAGCAAGCTCCCGGTGCGTCAGGGCGCTCCTTCGGCATCGGTACGCATCACCGACGGCTCGATTCACGGCACCGAAATGGTCGATGTGATTTCTGTGCTGGTGGCCGCATCGCGTATGCCCGAGGCCGAATGTCTCACACCGCTTCCCGAGAATTCCGGTGAGCCTGCAGAGCCAAGAGGCTATACCAACTATAACGACCTGCTTGATAAAGATGGCGTTGACGAAGGCCCTTCGCGCATCGGCATAGTTGACGACGACCCCGATCCTTCAACAGGAAAGGAGCCAGACAAGTCGCCCCGCAAAAGCGGTTTCTCCGCGCTCCTGTCAAAAATGAAGGAAAGCATAGCCAACATGACTGTTGACGACACGAATTTCACCGAATAGTCCCTCTCTTCGCCAGCCGTGACAGCATACTGACACACAACAAACAAAACCTGTTCAATCAAGCATCCTATCCGCAATTATGGACGAAAATTATAAAAACGATATAGAGCGCGACGCCAATTTCATCGACGACAGCCAGAACGTTGCCAGCCACGGCGACGTAATCATCAAAGTGATCGGCGTGGGCGGCGGCGGCAACAACGCCGTCAACCACATGTACGAGCAAGGAATCGAAAAAGTTTCCTTTCTCGTATGCAACACCGACTGGCAGGCGCTGAAAAACTCGCCCGTGCCAAACCGTCTGCTCATCGGCCCCAAGACCACCGAAGGCCTGGGAGCCGGCAATAACCCCGAACTGGCCCGCGAGGCCGCCGAGGAGAGCGCCGACGACATTGCACGCGAATTCGACGACGACACCAAGATGGTGTTCATCACCGCCGGAATGGGCGGCGGCACCGGCACCGGAGCGGCCCCCGTGGTGGCCCGCATAGCCCGCGACCGCGGTCTGCTCACCATCGGCATCGTCACCATCCCCTTCCTTTTTGAAGGCGAGAAGAAAATCATGAAAGCCCTCGACGGCGCTGAGGAGATGAGCAAGTATGTGGATGCCCTGCTGGTGGTGAACAACGAACAGCTCACCGAAATCTACGCCGACCTCGACTGGCTCAACGCTTTCGGCAAAGCCGACGACACCCTGAGCAACGCCGCACGCTCCATCTCGGAACTCATCACCGGCCACGGCTACATGAACCTCGACTTCAAGGATGTGAACACCACCCTGCGCAACGGGGGCGCGGCTATAATCTCCACTGGATTCGGCGAAGGTGAGCATCGCGTGTCGCGCGCAATCGAGGACGCCCTCAATTCTCCCCTGCTCAAGAACAAGGACATTTTCGGCTCGAAGCGCCTGCTGTTCAACCTCTACTACTCGCGCGAGGCCGACATACCGTTCAAGATGGGCGAGGCCAAGGAGCTTACATCGTTCATCTCGAACATCGAGGGTGTGGATGTGATTTACGGTATCGCTTTCGACGACACTCTGGGCAACAAGATAAAAATCACCATCCTTGCCGCCGGGTTCGAGCTTTCCATCAAGGGCGACAGCACCAAGAAGCCCAAAACACCCAAACCGGTCAATCCTTTCAGCAAGCCTGCCACTCCACCCGAAGAGGAGCAGCGCAATACCGAACTGGAGACCATGAAAAAGGTGTATGGCGAGGAGAAGGTTGACACCATCAACCGTGCCCGCGAATCGAAGCACTACATAATCCTGCGTCCAGACCAGTTCGACGATGATGCCGTGATCGAGGCTTTCGAGCATCACCCTGCCTTCAACCGCGACCTCAAAATGGCCGAAGTGGTGCGCAACACCACCACCAAACGCGCCACAGACCCGGCATCGACTTCCACACCCAAGACGGAAACCCCGGGAGCGGAGCGCCGCGATTCATCTCAGCCCGCCACGCCACCCGCATCGTCAAGCAACGTGATAGAATTCTGACGCTGCGGCGCTGAAACTCTTACCGCCCGCGCAGAAACCGCCGTAGGTCGGAATCACCGGCGAGGGTGACACGGAGGTGCGTGGTTTCGCGCACCACATGCAGCCCGATGGCGCGTGTCATCAGAATATCGTCGTGACACCCGCTGCGCGCCCCGTAGCTCCCGTTCGGCAGCTGCTCGTACACGGCCAGCTCGTCGGCGGCCATCGTGTCGCGCTCCACGTAGGTGCCGTCGCGCACGGCGCCGATCAGTTCCGTCACAATCATCTGCTTGGTGGCGCGGTTGGTATGGAAACCCGGCTTGGAGCGCCCGCCGTCGATGGGTGTGCGCCAGTAAAGCTCACGGTAGGCGTCATACAGTTCATGCAGAATATAGGCACCCTGCTCGGGAGCGTCGCCGCAGCGTTCGCTCTCGAGCGTGTTGCTTTCAAACACAAGCAGCGCGCTGTTGTAGTAGGTGGCAATCTGCGCCGCTTTCCATGTGAGCAGGTCGTGGTCGGTGTGTCCGCGCCACTGCGCCACTACCTCCGGTCTGTCGCCGTCGGCACGCAGCACGGCTATCACGCTCCAGTCGGCCGCGGCCGAACGGCCCCCCACATCCACAGTCACCACATACGCCGCTCCCTTCACCACATCGCGCCACATCCGCAAGGCGCCGGTGGCATCCTCCCGGAACGACAAAGCCGACAGCGACCGTTCGCCCACTACGATGCCGCTGCCTGAGGCTATCTCTCCCACGGTCTGCGGCTCCTCGCATCCGGCGCGCATGCGCGCCACACTGGCCGCCTCAAACACATTGAAACCTGTATTGGCGAAAGCCTCAACCGGCGTAGTGGGGAACTCGGCCTGCATCTGCTGCGCCGATGCGTACTCGCGGCGGCGCGAACGATACCACGCTATCTGCTCAAGCGAGCATCCGTGTTCGCTCCACAACGTGCGTTCATAGGCATCCATACTGTCCCAGAAACGTTTGTGGTCAGCCACCTTGCGCCGGTTGACGGGGATTTCGAACCATGCCACAAACAGCGGCGTCTTGTCGCTCTTTCCGGCCACCGATCGTTCCCACTCCGAATGGAAGTAGTTGCCTACGCCGTTGGCAGTGGATTCAAGCACAATCATGGTGAGCGGCCTGCGCGACACCGCGCCATAGATGGCCTGAATGAACTCGCCGGGAGTGCTTTTGGGCGAATCCTTCCAGAACGCCACCTCGCTCAGGTGGGCAAGGGCATAATCGCCGCCACGGATGGCATCCTGACATTCCGAACTCCCCAGCGTGATGCAGCAGCGGCGCCCGGGGATGGTTTTGATGCTGCTCTGCCCCTGAAACGGCAGCAGTTTTCTTGCCGCCGTGTTGCCGCCGTTGCCCTCTTCACCGTCGGCATCGGTCCAAAGGCCGGAGGGATAGTCGGAAAGCATGGCATCATACATCCCGCGGATTGTGGCCGACGCCCTGTTGACATGTGTGCAGATCAGCGAATGCCAGTCGGACACGAGCACACACTGAATCCATGCCATATACATCTGCGTCAGAGTGCTCCCGCCCCACTGGCGCGCCTTGAGCATGATGACGC
>OHKW01000971.1_pt1 | contig 13940 bp, 8 predicted proteins | sample 1568931 | NCBI WGS metagenome assembly OHKW01 (sample SAMEA3879536, study PRJEB24766) | human gut metagenome | biome: human-associated habitat; feature: feces | place: USA | collected 1985/1987 | reverse complement strand
ATACCAGTCTGGGCATCTTAAATGCGCCTACCATGTTCTTATAGCTGTCAAAATCCACACCTGTCTTACCGCCAATAGAGCTGTCTGCCTGTGCCAGCAATGTAGTTGGAATCTGTACAAAATCAATGCCTCTTAAATAAGTAGCCGCCACAAATCCGGTCAGATCACCGCAGACGCCACCGCCCAGTGCCAGCAGCATGTCTTTTCTGTCAAAACCCTCTTCAATCAGGAAACGGTACACGTCCCTCACGGTATCCAGATTCTTGTGTTCTTCTCCTGCGGGGAACACATATTTCACAGCCTTACGGCATTTTCCCTCCAGAAACTTAAGAATCTGTGCCGCATACAGTCCGTCTACCACATCCTCCGGCAGAAATGTAACTATGATATCCTCGCCTATTTTGTTTGCCTTATGACCCTCAAGGCTGATAAACACCTCATCATTCAAAAAGAATTTGACTGTAGAATATCCCACACAGTAAAACTTATAGCTTGTATCGTTAACCTCCTTAAGTGCCTCCTGTGCTTTTTCTATACCAAGCAGGTTAAGCGTATGGACATCCTCGCCTGTCACCACAGACTCCTGCGCATACTCATATTCCACATGCGTCGTGACAGTCTTTAATACTCGTCCTGCGGCTGCTATACACACCTCTTCAAGTGGCTGTCCTGTCTGTTTTTCAAGCTCGTCCTTTACTTCCTTAATGGTTTTTGCCACCCTGCCTATATCATGTATCTGACCGTCAAGCATCGCTCTGGTCTCATGCTCCCTGACATACTGTGCTGTAACCACAAATTCCTTGTCATCAGTCTGATAGCCGACAGTTCCTACAACATTTCTTGTACCAATGTCCAAACCGAATACATTGTTCATTTCCACTACTCCTTGTATTTGCTAAGCGCTTTATTTATTGAAGCTATCGTGTTTTCGATATCTCCATCATTATCAATAACCTCCTTGCAGTGCCTTCTGTACTCAGCTTCTTTAAGCTGGCTTGCAAAGATACTGTCAATCTTCTCATCTGAATAGCCTCTTGATGACTTAAGTCTTTTTCTTCTGACTTCTTCACTTGCATAAATATACCACAGCTCGTCGCAGATTTCACCATATCCCTCCTCTATAAGGAGTGCTGCTTCAAGCACAAGCATGAAAAGACCTTCTTTTTTTGCCTCTTTAACTGCATTAAGCACATATTCCTTTACTGCAGGATGCACTACTTCATTTAGAAGCTCTCTTTTTTTATCATTCGAAAAAATCACTCCGGCAAGTGCTGGTCTGTCAAAATGCCCGTCCTCAAGCCATATCGGTTCCTCTGCAAACAATTCCTTTAATCTGTTGTAGCAGTCGCTTCCCGGCTCCATCAGCTCATGTGCTATCTCATCGGAAAGCATTACCCTTACGCCCTCAAGCTCCTTAAGATAGCCAAGCACTGCCGATTTTCCGGCACCTACACCACCTGTTATTCCTATAAAAATCATACTATTTCCTTTTCTGTCATCAATGCGCATCATACCAGTCATAGCCACACTCGGTGCCCACCTCCATGGATACCTTCATGTCCACCGCACCACGCATTTCTTTCTCCAGAAGCTTAATCACTTTATCCTTCTCAGCTTCCTTTGTCTCAATTAAAAGCTCATCATGCACCTGAAGGATAAGTCTTGACTTTAAGCCCTCGTCAAGAAGCCTGTCATGCACACGTATCATGGCAATCTTTATGATATCGGCTGCTGTACCCTGAATAGGTGAGTTCATCGCAACTCTCTCTCCAAACTGTCTTTGCATGAAATTGCTCGAGTTCAGCTCGGGAATCGGTCTGATACGTCCAAACATGGTCTTTGTATAGCCATTTTTCTTGGCATCCAAAACCGTCTGATCCAAAAACTCCTTAATCTTTGGATATTTGACAAAATAGCTGTCTATATAGCCCTGTGCCTCTTTCCTTGAAATCCCCAGGTCGTTAGACAGACCAAACGCGCTGATACCATATACGATACCAAAATTTACAGCCTTTGCATTTCGTCTTTGAAGGTCTGTGACCTCATCAAACGGTGTGTCAAACACAAGGGATGCTGTACTTCTGTGGATATCCTGACCATTCTTAAAGGCCTCTATCATCCTTTCATCCCCTGAAAGCGCCGCAAGCACCCGAAGCTCGATCTGCGAGTAGTCTGAGTCAACAAACAGATCTCCATCCTCAGGCAGAAATACCTTTCTGATAAGCTTGCCCAGCTCAATCCTTATCGGGATATTCTGCAGATTAGGCTCTGTGCTTGAAAGACGGCCTGTCGCAGTGATTGTCTGATTTAAGGTAGTATGGATTTTGCCATCGGATGCAATATATCCCGAAAGTCCGTCAGCATATGTGCTCTTTAGCTTTGTGAGCTGTCTGTATTCCAATATATCCGCGACAATCGGATACTCCGGTGCCAGCTTTTCAAGCACATCTGCCGCAGTAGAATAACCGGTCTTTGTCTTCTTTTCATTTGGCAGTCCAAGCTTTTCAAAGAGAATGACTCCAAGCTGCTTTGGCGAATTTATATTAAACTCTTCACCTGCTGCCTCATATATTTTCTTTTCAAGCTCAGTTATCGAAACAGCAAGCTTGTCTCCATACTCCTTAAGCTTTATTCCATCAGCCCTTATGCCCTCATTTTCCATATCATACAGCACAAAAACGAGCGGGAGCTCGATATCTTTATAAAGCGTGAGCATATCCATTTCCTTTAGCTTCTGCAAAAGAACCGGCTTTGATTTCCAGGCAGTATACACCTCGTAGCAGGCACAGTCCACTGCCTTTTTCTCATCCTCCTTCATCATCCGCGTGAAATCAAGCTTTCCCAGATAATCCTTTTTAGATGAGAGCATAAGCCCCAGATAGTCCTTTGCAACCGCATCATAGGGATACTCCCCGACAAGCGGATTGATAAGGTATGCAGCCACCATCATGTCAAAATATCTGTCTCTGTCATCTGCCTTTATCTCTTTGCTCTTAAATCTGTGCAGATTGGTCTTTAAATCCGGTGATATCCATGACTTTACTTCCAGAGTATTTAATTTTTCATCCAGGAAGCTGCTTGAAATCTCATCACCTGTACAGATAAAATAAATGTCCTCCTCTGAAAAACAAATCGAAACAGCAAGATAATCGTTAGAAACCGGCTCCGAAAACAGACTTAGCTGTCCATCACTTTCGCTGTTTTCCAAAGACTCTCCCGGTACTACCGCAAAAGCGACCTCCCTGCCCTTTGCCTTCTCAAACACACTCTCTGCAGTCTTTAAGTCTCTTACTACCACAAAATGCTCCTCGGCATTGTTTTTAGGAGCCTCCACATTAAACCGTGACAGCATGTTTTTGAATTCGTATCTTTTGCACAGTAAAAAGGCTTCCTCAGTGTAGAGTGACTCTACTCCGCCACTAAGCTTTGCATCAGAAAATTCATAGTCAACCGGCGCATCAAGTATGATTGTCGCAAGCTCCTTGCTCATAAGCGCCTGCTCCCAATACTCCACTATATTCTTTGAAGCCCTTGGCGGCTTTACATTCTCAGCGTCCTCATGTACTGCCTCTATACAGTGATATTTTGCTATAAGTGCGCCTGCTGTCTTTTCGCCGATACCGGGTACCCCGGGAATATTATCAGACGTATCTCCCTGCAGAGCCTTTACATCGATAAATTCCTTTGGAGTGACGCCGTACTTTTCGATAACATCTGCTGTATTGTAGTTTTCTATCTCGGTTCCTGTTTTCTTTGTCTTTGGAATCCTTACCATGACATGGTCAGTCGCAAGCTGCAAAAGGTCTCTGTCTCCGGAAATGATGGCGACATCCATACCGGCCTTTTCTGCCCTGACAGATAAGGTTCCAAGTATATCGTCGGCCTCATAGCCTTCCTTTTCCACGATTTTTATGCCCATAGCGGTAAGCATTTCCTTTATCATAGGCACCTGCTGCCTGAGTTCCTCGTCCATAGGCTTTCTCGTGCCCTTATATGCATCAAACATTCTGTGGCGAAACGTCGGCGCATGCACATCAAATGCCACCGTCAGATAGTCAGGCTTTTCCTCGTCAAGAATCTTGAACATGATATTCAAAAATCCATAGACTGCATTTGTGTGAAGCCCCTCTGAATTGGTCAGATCAGGAAGTCCGTGATATGCCCTGTTTAAAATACTGTGTCCGTCTATAAGTACAAGCTTTTCACTCATTTTGATACTTTCCTTACTGTCAATTATAATATTGTTGTAATCGCTGCCGGTCACACTGCAGTGCAGGCAGTAACGTTAAATAGCTCTTGTATATTTCTTAAGCCACTGAGCCTCCTCATCATTCAAAAATGGTGAAACAAGCTCATAAACTCTAGCATGGTAAGCGTTCAGGTATCCCTTTTCCCTGTCTGTCATCTGATTTGGATCAATCGCATCGAGATCTATCGGTACATAGGTCAGATTCTCAAAATACATGAACTGGCCATACTCATTTTTCTCACCCTTTCGGCAGATAAGCTCATTCTCTGTACGAATACCGAATTTGCCCTCTAAATAGATGCCCGGCTCATCTGTAGTGACCATGCCCTCTTCTATCACACGCTCTGCGGTTCTGCCCGGGTACTGCTTCCAGTGAAAGCTGTTTGGTCCCTCATGCACATTGAGCACATAGCCCACACCGTGTCCGGTGCCGTGATTGTAGTCCATGCCAATCTCCCACAAAGGCTCTCTTGCCAGAATATCAAAATTAAGGCCCGAACAGCCCTCCTTAAACTTTGCATTTGCCAGGTTCATATTTGAGCGGCACACTCTCGTAAACATATCCTTCATCTCGTCAGTCACAGGGCCTAGTACAAAGGTCCTCGTGATATCTGTGGTTCCCTCCAGATAATGTCCGCCTGAATCAACCAAAAGAAGACTCTCAGGCTTAAGCTGCCTGTCAGACTCCTCCGTTGCAGAGTAATGCACAATAGCACCATGATCAGCATATCCGCATATTGTGGCAAAGCTCAAATCAAGAAAGCCCTCCTGCTCAGCTCTAAGCGATGCAAGATAATCTGAAGCCGAAATCTCTGTCATAGGTATCTTACCTATATTTGTCTTAAGCCAGTACATGAACTTGCACATCGCAACTGCATCCTTTAAATGCGCCTTGCGCAGATTTTCAAGCTGTACTTCATTCTTTACGGCCTTCATGACAACTGTAGGATCCTCCGCATCAATCACCTTAACACCATCCGGCAGGCTGTCGCAGATGCGGTAATTTACAATCGATGTATTTAAAAGCACTGTCTCTTTTTCATCAATATGCTTCACATATTCATAAAAATCATCGTAAGGTCTTGTCTGTATACCATTCTTATCGAGGTATGCCTTAAGAGTCTCTGTCACAACCTCTTCCTGCAAAAACCATATGCAGCTGTCCTGTGACAGTGCCAGATATGAAAGCACTACAGGCACATAGCTTATGTCGCCTCCCCTGACATTTAAAAGCCAGGCGATATCATAAAGTGATGACATCAGATGAATGGTTGCACCCTTTTGTGCCATCTGCTCTCTGACTCTTTTAAGCTTTGAGCTTATATCCTCACCGGTATATTTATTGTCAAAAATCATGACAGGTGCCTTTGACATAGGTGGTCTGTCAGTCCATATAAGGTCAATCAGATCCTCATTTACGTACATGCTGCCGTGCTTTTCTTTTGCGATTTCTGAAAGTCTTTTGCCCCATGCGGCATTTACCACTCTGCCGTCAAAGCCTATTACACCGCCATCCGAAAGAGTATCCTTTATATACTCATCAACTGTCGGTACGCCCTCCTCGCCAATCTTAAAGAGCTTTACAGTGGTATCCTTAAGCTGCGCAGCCGCCTGCACAAAATACCTGCCGTCTGTCCATAGTCCGGCCTCATCCATAGTGATGACTGCGGTTCCTGCTGAGCCTGTGAAACCGGTAATATATTTGCGTGCCTTAAAATGCTCTCCTACATACTCTGACTCATGAAAATCAGCAGTAGGTACAACATACAGCGAAATGCCCCTCTTTGCCATCTCGCTTCTCAATGCTTTTAATCTATCCTGTATCATTTTATTATGCCTCTTTAAATTCAAAAAATTTCGTATCTATTTCCGGATACATTCTCTTTAATGAGATTGGTTTGCCGGATTTGTTCAAAAAACAGTGGCTGCTTTTTGCAGTGGTGCGAAGCTCGCCTGTCTCCTTGTCCTTCATGACATACTCAAGCTCCATCTTGATTCCGTTATACTTAAGCAGCTTTGTGTAGATAACGACCGTATCATCGAAATGTACCATACTGTGATACTCTACCGATATCGACAGCACCGGACTTATGATTTCCATATCCTCCATCTGCCTGTAGTTGAGTCCTATCTGATCCATCAAATCAAGTCTTGCTTCTTCCATCCACTTGACATAGTTTGAATGGTGGATTATACCCATCTGATCTGTTTCATAATACTTTGCGTGGTGCTCGTAAGGACGGATTCTAAGTTCACCTTGTGAGCCGGCAATCTGTAACTCATTGTTTGCCATAAAAACTTCCTCCATTCATATTTTGGTCTTATTTCTATTATGCCACATTGGACAGCTAAATTCAACGACTTGACCGTAAAATATAAACCGGTTGCTACCTGCGTATCATACTGTAGCAGTCTCTGCATATATTGCGCGAATTTCCAATCGGAAGTATTCTTCCGCAATACCGGCATCTGATAATATACTCATCCTTGCTCTTTGATAGAAGCTGCATAATCTTTGCCTGTGTTTTGTCGCGCTCGTTTTCAAGCCAGTCCTCCTCCACAATTTTGCCCATGCGGACTGAAAACTGATAGTACAAATCAAGCTTTTTGTAATAGGATTCGTATTTCATGAGTCCCTGATACTTTGAATGCTTATCAGGCTTGTCGAGAGAGATATCAGATGTATACGACATGCAGTAGCGCAGCCATTGTCTGACAAGCTCCCTGTCCTTTATATCTATAGGACATGTAATCATCTTATAAAGCAGATATTTGTCATCAAAATCTGCGATAAAGTATCGCTCCTTATACGCATATCCATACAAAAACAATATCTCATCGACATTGATTTTCCTAAACGGTGCTGATGGCTTTGCCTCATGCCAGAGCTTAATTATCGCATCAAGCGGCGCATCCATTGTAAGGAGCACCTGTGGGAAGCCAAGACTTACTATGTCAATATCCTGTTCCGGTATATTTAGCGTATTCTTCAAATAACTCAGATTCTTTTGTCCCAAAGCTGTCACATAGCCTGTATCATACAGACCAAATCTGCCTGCACGGCCCGCTATCTGTTTTATCTCAGAGATGACAAGCGGACGTCTTGATACTCCATCAAACTTTTCCACCTCCAGAAATACAATTCTTCTGACCGGCAGATTGAGTCCCATTCCTATCGCATCTGTTGACACGACAACCTGTGTCTTTTTCTCATTAAAAAGCGTCATCTGCCTGCGCCTTATTTCCGGTGGCAGACTTCCGTATATGACACTTGGCTTTATGCCGTTTTCCTCCAGACGCCCTGCTATATTGAGTACCGACTTCTTTGAAAATACGATAAAGGCATCGCCCTCTCTCACATCCTGTGGAAATGAAAAAGGCTTATCCTCCAGCTTTAGAGCTGTCTTTCTCTCATACTCCCTTATCTCATACTCGTCGTGGCACAGATTAATCAGATGAATGACTACATCCTTTGCCACCGGACTCATGCATATATGAATCTCTCCTGCAAGTGTACCAAGAATTGCCCTGGTCCATGAATGTCCCCTGTCATCATCTGCAACCATCTGTGCCTCATCAATCACTGCGATATCATATTCCTTGTCACAGTCAAGCATCTCCACTGTCGATGCTGTAATTCTGCTGTCTGATACCTCAAGACACTCCTGGCCTGTAAGCATGGTGCATGGTATGCCTGCATCATTCATCTTCTCATATACCTCAAGTGCCAGAAGGCGAAGCGGCCCCAGATAAACTCCGTTTTGCGCCAGCTTAAGCCTCTCAAGCGCCTGATATGTCTTACCGCTGTTAGTCGGGCCTATATGGAGTATGAAGTGCCTTTTCATGCTCTGTGCTTTTGGAAACTCAAGCTCCGGCCGTGCCGGAACCAGCGTGACAATCTCTCTTCTAAGCTCCTTGCTGCGGTACTCATTGTAAAGCGCCTTCATGCTCCTTGTACATATCGCACCTATATACTCCTTGCGCAAAAGCTTTAGAAAATCCTCTGTGAGATACTCTGCCTCATTCTCATCAAACTGCTCCATATCCACCCTGACGAGCTGCGGAAGGATTTCTCTGTTTAAAATCTGCCTTGCATTCTTATTGTTGGAATAGTAGGTGATCAATGCAAGCCTTTTTATTTCCTGATGTAGCTTGTCAAGTGCTACAGTCTCATTTTTTGAAAATCGCGCATATTTAATTGATTTTGCTTTGTTATTGAGCCTGTGAATATAGTGTGCCAGCTTTACAGGCTTACCTGTACTTCTCTTCGCATTCTCCCTGTACTGGTCAACATAAAACTGTACCAGTACCTCTTCAAACGATTTTTCCATATATGTGTGTTATCCTCTTTATTTGTATACACCGTTAAGAGTCACCTCAAACGTAACATCCTTTCCGGCTAGTTCTGTATTTGCCTTATAATCATCCGGGAATTTAAGGTTTAAATCAAAGGTTTCTCCCACCTTGTGACCTACCACTCCTTCCTCAAATCCATCTATATAGCTGCCTGATCCAAGCACCAGGTCTGTGCCCTGTCCATCAGTGCTTCCACCCTCGAATTTTTCACCGTCCATATATCCGGTGTAGTCAATATTTACCTTATCTCCATTTTCTGCAACCGTGTCAACCTCTGTATTAAGTGTTGCTGCCTCTGTCTGTGAATCACTGCTTTGTGTCTCGGATGCCTGAGATTCCGTGGCCTGTGATGCAGCTTGCGTATCGTCAGTGCCCTTTGACGATGAACCGCCCGATGTCGCAACTGCCCAGATTAGCACTATGACCACCACAACAACTGCCACTACCGGCACCCAGAATTTCAGCAGATTCACAACCTTTGCCTTCTTTTCTGCCTTCTCTCTCTCGATTCTTCTTTTTTCCTGTGCGATTTTTTTGTTTTGTTTGTTCATTTTGTTAATCTCCTGTTTTATTTTTATTATTGAATTATACTATTACAATTTGAACATTCTGTGTTTCGCATAAATGAACAGTATGCGTTGTCTGTCAGTGCATTCGCTATCTGTCACTGTTCGCTTTAAACTTTAAACGGCTGCGTCTCTTAACTATTTGACGAAACAATAAAAGCAGTAGAAAGACACCCACACAGCCTGCGCTTATAGCTGCACCTGCCTTAAGCCCCGGTGTCTCATAATAAAGCTCTATCTCATGCTCTCCCTCATCCAGATGAATGCTCACAAAGGTATCTGAAAAATCCTCATACTCTGCATCCTTCCCATCCACCTTCATAGTCCATCCCTTTTCACTCGGAATAGAAAGCACAAGCTGTCCTGCCTGCTTCACATCAATGTGTCCGCTTATGTGTGTATCTGAAAAATCATCCACCGAGAGTGTCTGCTCATTGAGTGTATTGTAAGCACTCTCAACTGCAGCAATGGAAAGCTCGTATACATTAAACCTCACAGCATCGGCATCAGTGTTTGTGACGGAAACTGTCTCCCCCGCCTTCACATATCCCAGGTCAAACAGATACCTGTGAGTGGTCTTCGAGTATGTAGTCTCATACTCTCCGTGGCTGAAGGTCAGACTGTCAGTGCTGCACGAATCGTATGCCGCATAATAATATCCGTCATGGTCAAAGGTGAGAGTCGTAGTTCCCGGATTTTCGTCCTGAATGCACTCTGTCAGGGTCAGCGTATCATCTGCTGCGCCAAGGAGCCTGCCAAGGGAATTAATCGAATAGATTTTCGATGACGAGGATGGCTTCCACGCATCAATCACTCCCTCATCCATCATAAAACCAAGCGGAAGTGTGTAGTTATTCCGATACAGATAGTGATTTCCGCATTTTCCAACAAGTGTAGTCAGCTCATTCTGTGGCTGTATTGATTTTGTAACCATATATCTGACCGAAAGCATAGCTGACGTGACAGGTGTGGCACCGTTATAACAGTAGAAATTCTTGCCTCCCTCCATATAAAGAGCCTGATAAAAATGGCTCACATTTATATTCATCAGGGAAGAAAACTGTGTTCCAGAAGCATAGCCGTATCGTGTGCCATCATTTTTAGTAAGTCGGCCTGTATCCTCAACTCTGTAAAATGGTACATTGTTGTCAGCTGCATCCTCTTTTGCCAGCTCCAGTGCCTTTTGCATATCGTCCACATTGGCATTGTAGCTGCTTCTGCCAGTACATCCAAGTCCTGTCACAGCCATATTGACAGCCAGCTCCACAATCGCAATACCGCATGTTATGACCATCAAAAGCTCCCTGTTTTTCCTTGCTGCAAGCTTTAAAAGTACTGTCATAATGCCGTACAGCGCAACAAACAATATGCTTATGATAACTGCATAATACTCTGTCACATCCTCACCGGCAAACATCGTGCTTACTGCCATAAGCGCCGATGCAAATACCACTGCCACGCCAATATGCCACAATCTTATGCCACGCCACTTTCTTACTGTAGCATAGCCTATGGTCAATACAAGAAATGCATACAGATACGACTGTCTGCCAGGCAGCGAGTCTGGAAAATGCAGACCGTGCCATATAAAGTCAAGCTGTTTATTGGCAAAGCTTGCCATGAAAAACAACACAAACAATACGGGCGCTATTTTTTTCTTCCAATTAATCCTTTTGTTGAGCATAAACAGTATCAAAAACATCACACTAAAGGCTCCGGCATACAGATTCGGCCAGTTCTCTGCCCCCTCATAGACGCTTGCTGTCGTGCACATCCTGCCGACCTCTGATAAGAGATTAAAATACCACTCTATCTGCTTTGGAAACTCGATGCCCGACGAACCGCTGTAGCTTAAAATGATAAGCTCCGGGATGATTAGCACCATCGCAGTGCCTCCAGCCAAAAGCGAGTAAACGGCAAATCTCACAATTGCAGCCATTTTACCACCCTTTTGCGTAAAGAAAAGCCATGCAAACCAGAATACCAAAAAGATGCAAAGCATGATGCTCAGATAATAGTTTGACAATATACAAAGTGCCAGTGATACATAGTAAAGCACCGGCTTTTTGTCCCGCACAAGTTTCTCAAGTCCCACTATCGCAAGCGGTGCAACCGCCACAACATCCATCCACATAACATCCCAGCTATACGCAGCTACAAAGCCGGAAAGCGCATATGCCGTTGAGAAAACAAATGCCGGCACAAATGTATTATCGTGATATCTGTTATCCTTTCCAAGAATTACAAAGTGCTCCTTCAGAAAATAGAAAAATGTTGCTCCGCTTAACGAAATCTTAAAAATGATTAGCAGCTCGATAAACTCAATAATATGGCTCTTTGGAAAAAGCACCACAATCCAGTTTAACGGACTCGCCAGATAATAGGCAAATACCGATACAAAATCACTGCCAAGCCCGATATTCCATGTATACATGAGGCTCGCACCATTTCTTAGCTTCTCCCACAGCTCATTAAAGAAAGGCAGATACTGGTGATACAAATCCATATGCAAAAGGCAGTAATCGCCAAATGGATATACACCATTTCCTATACAGATGATTATACATATGAAAAACGGAATTAAAAACGCTGTCAAAAGTGGATGCTTTTTAACAAAATTCATCACTTATCCTCCCAGTCAAACAGTCTGTAATATTGCAAAAGCTTATAATCGTTTAGCATATCCGAATCGGCCTGCTTCTTTTTGCTGCCGGTTGCCTTGTCTGATTTATTTGATGCTTTATCTAATGTCTTATCTGCAGTTTTATCCGTGCGTACCGCTGATATAATTGGATACTCCTCCTGCAGCTTTAGCAGAAAGCTCTGATAGTCATTTGTCGGCACACCTGCCGCTTTAAGTACGTTTGCAGCCAGATAATTAACGCTCGTGTCTTTTCCTGCAGCCTCATCAATATCATAATTTGCCCAGATAACATACGGCACCTGATAGCGCAGCTTAAGCTCTTCATTTGATAAATTATTATAGTCCATGCCGTTTGCTGCAAGAACAGAGCTTGCCACAGTATCATTTGGCTGATGATCACCGAAAAATACCACTATAGTTTTCTCATCCACATTTGAGAAATATTCAATGAGGTTCTTTAAATCCTCGTCTGTCATCTTAATCAAAGAAAGATACTGGTCAAGTGCAGAATTATTGAGCTTATCCGTTGTCACCGTATTGTCAAAGCCGTAGTAGGTATCCGTGTATCCACCATGGTTTTGCATAGTGACATTGAATATAAATGCCGGCTGACCATCCGGTTTGTTCTCATAGGTCTCAATAATCCTGTCAAAGGATGTCTCATCACTTATATATTTGCGCACAAACCTCTGATTAGAATAATCCTGCATAAACGAAAGATTGTCAAATCCCAAAAGAGGATAGACCGTATCCCGGTTCCATCCACTGCCATAGTACGGATGCTGTGCGTACGTTGCGTAGCCTATGCTTTTTAAATAGCTTGCAAGGGAAGGTGTCTTGCTCTTTATATACTGCTGATAAGGAATACTTCCTACCGGAAGAAAAGCCATCGTATTGCCTGTCAGAAACTCAAACTCAGTATCGGCGGTATTTCCACCGCATACAGACGTATTCAGATATCCTGTTATAGTGTTCTCATTACCCTTTTCAAGACTGTGTACAAACGGCATATAGTCTGTATTTGTATCAAAATCACCGAGCACTGACAGGTCTGAAAATGCCTCATCCATCACAACTATAATATTCGGATAATCACTTTTATCTGTAATTGCAGTATTATTAGCTGCATCTGAATTATCATCTGTACCGGCATAGCTGTCAAGCAGCTCCTTAGCCTTCTGTCTGCTATACCCATCAGGCTTATCAACCGCCACAAACTTAAGATCCATCGCAAAGGTCACTGCCATTCCATTCACCTTTGTCATATATGCAGGTGTAAATAGAAACGGATACAGATAATTGTCCGTCTGGAAATCCTCATCCTGCAGGGCATTCACAAACAGACACAGCGCAAGTATTCCAAGCACAGTCGGAATTAGTCTGAACCTGAATTTCCACTTAATTCTGAAATCAACAAAATGCATCAGCATAATAAGAGCTATAAATATAACTGTAACAACAATTACTCCTGCAGTCGGTGCGAAATCATAATTGGATGCAACACTTGTCGCCGTACCAATTGAAAAAATATCCCACGGAACAAAAGGAGTCGAGCGGAAAAGCATAACATAATGATTAATCAGTCCAAAAACCATGGCCACAATAAAAACTGCACGAAGTGCCCATTTCGCCCTGCCCGTAACAAAATAAAGAATCCAGGCAATCAGCTCAAACAAAATAATATTAAAAAATCCCGCCATAAATCTGACTTCTTCAAAAGGATTATGTTCGTAGAACTCCATAAGATAAAAAGCCGCAATCGGAAAAATCGAGAATAATACAACATTGAATATAATTTCATATTTTTTATAAATCTTTTTTATCATCATAATGCTCCTGTTTGCTATCTGGTATTATAGCCTATATGGCAGATTTTTGGGTACCTTTTTGGGTACAATTTTGGGGCAAATTTTTCTTAAAAGTCCCCTAATTTCTTTAATTTTTTGAAAGATTGTAAGTAAAAAAAAAACCCGCAAACCCTTGATTTACTGAAAATCTTGGATTTACGGGGTTTTGCAAATAGTGCCGGCAGTGGGACTTGAACCCACACGGGCTTGCGCCCAACAGATTTTGAGTCTGCATCGTCTGCCATTCCGACACGCCGGCTTGTGTTGCTGTGAACTCC
>OHKW01000944.1_pt1 | contig 14440 bp, 9 predicted proteins | sample 1568931 | NCBI WGS metagenome assembly OHKW01 (sample SAMEA3879536, study PRJEB24766) | human gut metagenome | biome: human-associated habitat; feature: feces | place: USA | collected 1985/1987 | reverse complement strand
TTCTGGCTTTTTAGGATTTGCTCCTCGTCACCGTTTGAGACATATTCATAGGAAAAATCAGGTCCCTTAAGTGAGAAGCTGTTGCCTTTTCTATCAGTGATTGTGAGCAGATAGTCGCGGCTTAGGGCTGTATTTTTTTCTATTGCCTCTTTTGCGGTTTTCCCTGCGTATTTTACAGAGTTAATCTTTGTGTTGAACAGATAGTGGCTGCTAAAATAAAAGGCAAAGCCAAGATAAACAGCCAAAATCACGCCAAGCACAACGGCGCAGGTTATAAGTACTTTTTTCTTCATGTAAATCGACCTCCTTGGAGATATGCTGTTGCTGCCCAAACCGGGGTGTAGGCGGCAGCTAAAATCAGTTACATTTGTGAAGATGTGACACATCCATATAGTCAGGCAGACCATTCTTGTAGGCTACAGCGGTTTCTCCCTGAATAAGTGGTTTTAAGTATTCGATAAGTTCAGGCTTCACATCATTGCCCGCATCATTGATCCACTCTCTTGGCACAGACTTGGCCTCGTTTGCGATATCCTTGATAGCAGAATATGTGTATTCTACCTGATAAGGATCATTTGAGATGCGCTTTAAGCATACCATTGATGCGGTCACACCCTCTGCTGCAATAGTGACACCCTTTTTACCCTGAGCAAAAGATTCCTCGATATCGGTTAATGATGCAAGATGTGAGGCACAGCGCTGGAGCACATTTACCTCTACAGAGCGCACCTTGACACCGATGTTTTCCTTTACGATGAACTCAAGAGCTTTTCCGGCACCGCTTAGCTGCTGGTGTCCGAACTGGTCGCATGAGGCATTTGATGATGTAATGTATGAGCCGTCTGCGTCATGTATTCCTTCGGATACGGCAACTATTACATTGTTAGTGTGCGCAAGGGCTTCTTTTATATCGGCAACAAATTTGTCCTTGTCGAAATCCACCTCAGGCAGATAGATGAACTGAGGCGCTGTATTGTACTCATTACGTGCGAGAGCGGAAGCGGCAGTGAGCCATCCTGCGTCACGTCCCATGATTTCAACGATTGTTACACTCTTAACAGCATAGATAAAGGTATCATGGGCTATCTCAAGCATGCTCGATGCGATGTATTTGGCGGCAGAGCCAAAGCCCGGAGTGTGGTCTGTCATGCACAGATCATTGTCGATGGTTTTTGGAATCCCTATAATTTTCACATCACTGTTGATTTTTTTTGCATAATCGGATAACTTTAATACGGTATCCATCGAATCATTTCCACCGATGTAAAAGAAAGCCTTTACGGAGAGCTTATCAAACTGGTGGAAGATGTATACATATGGTGAATCATCATCCTTGTAATCAGGGAGCTTGTGACGGCATGAGCCGAGATACATGGCAGGTGTGGTCTTAAGCTTTTCAAGATTAGCATCATCTGCAAAAATATCTGACAGATTGAGATAATTCTCATTTAATATGCCGAGTATTCCGTTTACGGCGCCATAGCAGATATCGTATTTCTCAGAGCTTTTTACTCCTGCGATGACTCCTGCAAGGCTTGCGTTGATTGCAACAGTTGGGCCGCCTGACTGGGCGACGATACAGTTTGACTGATTCATTGTAATCTCCTTATTGTGTATTTTAACTATTCTCTTCTGTAAGAATAGTTATGGTATAATTTTAAAATGACTACTGAATGCGCATGGCATATGCACCGCATAATCATATAGATTGTAGTATCAAACATTATTTTTAGCAAGGGTTAAAATGAAAAATATGAATAAATACGAAAATTGCTTATTGTGTCCCAGAAAATGTGGCATAAACAGAAGAACCGGACAAACAGGTGTATGTGGCGTTTCATCTGAAATAAAGGTGGCGCGCGCAGCACTTCATTATTGGGAGGAGCCGTGCATATCAGGAAAAAGAGGAAGTGGGGCAGTTTTTTTCTCAGGCTGCAGCCTACACTGCGTGTTCTGCCAGAACAGGGAGATTTCTGACGGAAAAGAGGGAAAGGTAATCAGTAAAGAGAGGCTGAGTGATATCTTCATGGAACTGGCGGGCAAAGGCGCAAATAATATCAATCTGGTCACACCAGGGCAGTATATCCCTGATATAGTGTGGGCGGTAAACGATGCAAAAAGCCGTGGCATGAAGCTTCCTATTATATACAATACGAGCGGATATGAAAATGTGACAGAGCTAAAGCTGCTTGAGGGCATAGTGGATGTGTATCTTCCGGATTTTAAATATATGGACAGTACGCTTTCGGCAATGTATTCAAGGGCAAAAGATTATCCGTCTGTCGCAAAGCAGGCGCTTTCAGAGATGGTCAGGCAGCAGCCGGATGTCGTGATTGACGATGCGACAGGACTCATACAAAAGGGAGTTATTGTGCGACAGCTTCTACTGCCGGGACATGTGAATGATGCAAAGGCTGTACTTAAGTACCTGTATGATACATATCATGATCACGTATATATAAGCATGATGAGCCAGTTTACGCCGATTGCACTAAAGGATTATCCTGAGATAAACCGCACAGTGACAAAGAGAGAGTATGAAAGACTTGTTAACTATGCCCTCGAAATAGGAATCACGAATGCATTTATACAGGAGGGTGACGTGGCAAAGGACAGCTTCATTCCGGCATTTGACTGTGAGGGAGTATAATATTTACCGTTTTTCTTAATAAAATAGTAAGAATTGGCAGGGAAAAATGACTGGATTTTGTGACGTCGGTGTAGTACTATGGTTATGTGATATTTTTTAACTGTGAAGGTACTGAACAGTTACGATATTTTGTTATTACTCACATCCCGGTGTGACAGACGATAATGTTTTTAATCACACAGGATACATTATTCAATAGAGGATACATTGATGAAAAATATAGGAGAACAGCAGATAATAATTGAATGTCCGAATACTATCTTTCATCTATACATTGACAGTGAGGATGAGCTTTCAAAGGTTAAGGTGTTTATGAACAATATAAAGCATGTTGATTCGATAAGTCTGCATGATATATACAACTGGTGCAACAGACAGCATGTGCAGTACACGACGACATTTAATTATGACAGTAAAATGACCTTGACAGAAATGATAAAATCCTACATATTTTACTTCAGACAGAAGCTTAGATATGTAAATAATAGTGATAGGATGATAGAAACATGAGATACCCTGAATTTCTAAAGGATAGAGGAACAATAGGCTTTGTGGCGCCTTCGATGGGCTGTACAACAGAGCCGTACAGGAGTGCCTTTGACAATGCCATTAAAAGGTTTCACAGCATGGGTTATAAGACGATAGAGGGACCTAACTGCAGGTGCGACAGTGGCATAGGCATCAGCAATACACCTAAGAAGTGCGCAGAAGAGCTGAACGAGAGCTATGCTTCTGTTGACAGTGATGTGCTTATATCATGTGGTGGCGGCGAGCTGATGTGCGAGGTAGTGCCTTATATTGATTTTGAGCGCGTGAAGCAGTCAAAGCCGAAATGGTACATGGGCTATTCCGACAACACGAATTTCACATTTTTGGAGGCTACTATTGCAGATACAGCAGGTATTTACGGGCCGTGTGCGGGCAGCTTTGGCATGGAGGTGTGGCATGAGTCACTTACCGATGCGTTTGATCTGCTTTGTGGCAGGAAGCTTTCATTTACCAATTACCCTATGTGGGAGAAGGAATCGATAAAGGATGAGAATGCTCCGTTTGTGGGTTACAACCTGACTGAAAAGTCGTGCATCAGCTCTATTCCTGCGGTGGCAAAGGAAAGCAGGCTTACCATGAGAGGCAGGCTGCTTGGTGGCTGCATGGATTGTCTTATCAATCTGCTTGGTACATCGTTTGACCATGTAAGGGAATTTAATGAGCGCTACAGTGATGATGGTATCATATGGTTCCTTGAGGCTTGTGACCTTAATGTTATGGGCATGAGAAGGGCTATGTGGCAGATGAAAAATGCAGGATGGTTTTCAAATGTAAAGGGCTTTCTCATCGGACGCCCGGCGCACTTCGGAGAGGAAATGTTTGGCATAGACCACCGACAGGCGCTTTCATCACTGCTTAGAGATTTTAATGTGCCGATCATCATGGATCTGGATATAGGTCATATGTCGCCGATGATGCCTGTGGTATGCGGAAGCATGGCAGATGTCAGCTTCGACGGAAGCAGCTTTACAATTTCGTATGATATAGAGCAGTAGATTGGAGGAAAAATGATTAGATCAATAAAGAAAAAAGCAAAGAGTATTGTATGTAGCGTGCTTGCTGCGGTGACACTGTTTACAATGAATCCGGCTGTATTTGCAACAGAGACAGCTACGCAGACTGATACAGTTTCAAGCGTTGATGTATCAGGCAGTGACGCAGCTGATAAGAGTAACACAGACAGTACTGCAGACAGTACAACGCCAGCCGGCAGTGAGGCAAACGACAAGGTGACAATCAGCAAAAATGATAAGCCATACTTAAGTCTTGGAGCAGACCTCACACCGGATCAGAGAGCGACAGTGCTTGGATTTATGGGAATCGAGCTCACTGATCTGGACAAGTACGATGTGGTCTATGTAAATAATGATGAGGAGCACAAGTACCTCGATTCATACATCAGCAAGAGCGAGATTGGCACAAGGTCACTTTCCTCAGTACTCATTACAGAGGATAAAAAGGGTGCGGGTCTTAGTGTTTCCACACACAATATCAATTACTGTACAGTAGGAATGTACAAGAATGCGCTTGCCACAGCAGGCATAGCTGATGCTAAAATCATAGTCGCAGGACCATTCCCTATTTCCGGAACGGCAGCACTTGTAGGCACGCTAAAGGCATACGAGGAGATGACAGGCAAGAAGCTTGACGACAAGGTGACAGACGCAGCGATGGATGAGCTTGTCACAACAGGAGAGCTCAACAAGAGCATTGACGGCGATTCGCAGGATATCGAGGCAATGATTGCAGACCTAAAGAAGCAGCTTGCCGATGGAAGGCTCAAGGATGAGAGCCAGATAAAGGATGCGATAAAGGAGGCTGCAAAGGATTACGACCTGAAGCTTTCTGATGATGATATTGCAAAGCTGACATCGCTTCTTATGAAGCTTAAGGATGCTAATATCGACTGGGATTCAGTCATCAACCAGGCACAGGACTGGGCATCAAAGCTTGGCGATAAGATAAATGACCCGGGCTTCTGGGAAAAGCTTGGCAACTTTTTCATGGATTTATGGGATAAGATAAAATCTCTGTTCAGCTAGAAAAGCTACAAGAGACAGTAAGAATAAGCAGAATATGAATCAGACAACTCCCTGAAACGTAAGCATGAGCTGCACGTTGAAGGGAGTTTTTTGATTAAAGGGTCAAAAGGTATCATCGATGCATGCTTGCATGCAATTCGATGTATACCTTAAAAAAAAATAATAAATTTCTGCCGAATACATTGATACAAAGGTCATATTCTATTATAATTAAATGGATAATGGATTAATGTAAACAATGCACATAAGAAAGATGGGATTTGATGATAAAGATAAATAAATTTCTGGCAGCCTCTGTCGTAACATTGTCATTAGCCGCATGTGACCTGGCACCATACAGCAGCATAGCAGTCTATGCGGATCAGGCGGCTAAGGTTGTGTGTGATGAGAGATACTGGGTAGCGGCGAGAAGCGGACCGGGAACAGAGTATGAGCTGGAGCACAAGCTTTCAAACGGCAAGGATATTACTATTCTTGAGCAGACCACAGGCGCAGACGGCAAGGTGTGGTACAAGGCAAAGTACAATCTGGCAGCAAATAACGAGGAGTGTGTAAGCTATATCAGGTCTGATTTTGTATCAGCAGGTACCGGCACAGCTGCATCAGACAATGCGCAGACAGGGGATGCTTCGGCAGACACCGGCAATGCGGATGCCATACAGCAGAATAATGAGGAGCAGATTGCCCTTGCAGCTGCATCGGGAGCATATGCTACAGGTACGATTACAGGTGGCAATGTGTATGTCCGCAATGCAGCAGGCACATCCGGAACTACCAAGGTTGTCTCACTCAACTGGAACCATCAGGTTGACATAATTGGAGAGACCAGGGTAAACGGTGTGGTCTGGTACAATGTCAAGGGTACTTTAAACGGCAAGGCATTTACGGGCTGGACTATCAGTACATACATAAAGGTGACATACAATAACAGCGGAGACAATACTGATTTTGTCACGGCTATGAAGAATGCAGGCTTTCCTGACAGCTATATTCCAAACCTTACAGCTCTTCACAATAAGTATCCAAGATGGACATTTGAGGCTGTAAATACAGGTTTGAATTGGGATACGGTGATTGAAAATGAAAGTGTAAACGGACTTAATCTGGTATCCAAATCAGCAGACAATTCCAAGAAATCCACAGCTGCCGGAGCATATAACTGGTCAACAAATACGTGGGTTGAGTACGAACCGGGATGGGTGTCAGCAAGCAGTGCCTATATTGCTTATCTCATGGATCCAAGGAATTTTCTTGATGAGACCAATATTTTTCAGTTTCAGAGTCTGGCATACAGTCCGAATGAGGCACTTGAAGGTGTTCAGTCCATAGTAAAAGGCACATTTATGGAGGGAACAAAGACCTATTCCAACAATGGTGAGAAAATTAATTATGCAAGCACATTCATGGATGTGGCAAAGAGCAGCGGAGTAAGTGCATACCATATAGCATCGCGTTTAAAGCAGGAGCAGGGACAAAAGGGAACGAGTCCTCTTATTTCGGGTACATATTCCGGATACGAAGGATATTATAATTATTTTAATTTTAATGCAACCGGAAACACGAAGGATAAGATTTATAAAAATGGTCTGTCTTTTGCCAAGAAGCAGGGCTGGAATACAAGAGTAAAGTCCATAAGCGGCGGAGCTGTAAAGGTGGGCAGCAATTATATAAATAAGGGTCAAAATACACTGTATTTTGAGAAGTTTAATGTAGTAAATACAAGCTCGCTGTATTTCCATCAGTACATGGGCAATGCCACAGCGGCTCTTACTGAGGGACAGAGTCTGGCTAAAGGATATTCAGACAAGAATCAGGCTTTTGTATTTAAAATACCTGTATACAACAATATGCCATCGTCAGCAGTGGGCTTCGATAAAGCTGGCGATACCAATAACTATCTGCAGTCGCTTGCGATAAGTGGTGTAACACTCACACCGGCCTTCAATGGAGCGACAACAAACTATTCAGCAGTTGTTTCAAATGCTATAAGCTCAGTGACTGTTTCGGCAGATGCAGTTTCAGGAAACAGTGGTGTTTCAGGCACAGGAAGCTATTCGCTTGCTGTCGGAAATAATACAATTAAGGTAAATTGCAAGTCGCAAAGCGGTGATACAAGAACATACACTATCAATATAAACAGGCAGGCGGCATCTGCAAATAATGCAGGTGGCAATAATAATCAGAACAATAATAACCAAAATAATACAGATGTAAACATAACATCAGGTAAATACAGTATAGGTACTTATATTACAGGCATTGAGCCTGGAACCGGTGCAGCTGATTTTGTGAAGAATATAGCAGTATCAGCATCAGGTACTGTAAAGCTTCTGACAAGCTCAGGCTCAGAAAACAGCGGAAAGGTTGCAACAGGCAATAAAGTGGCTGTTTATGATGCTTCGGGTAACCTGAAAAAGACATATGATATTGTTGTATATGGAGATATCAATGGTGACGGTGCTGTAAATGCCCTTGATATGATTAAGCTCAACAGACATATTTTAGGAAAGGGAACACTCACAGGTGCTTATCTGGAGGCAGCTGATGCCAACAGAAAGGGTGATGGTGGAAATGCCCTTGATATGATAATCATGAACAGACACATACTGGGCAAATCAAAGATATCGCAGAATTAGAAATGTGAGGAAAATATGAAGAAATTATTTGGATGTATATTATCACTTGTTATGGCGGTGATGCTTGTTTTCACACCTGCCGAGCATGTATATGCGCAGGGACTTGGTCTCAGTGTCAGCTCAAGCTCTGTAGCTGTTGGAAAAACAGTCAAGGTGACGGTTTCTATGCCGTCAGGATATTTTGGCACTGTAGTTATCTCAAGCTCCGACGAGGGAGTACTGAGTAACGGAGGAGATGGTGTGGCCAATATTGGTGACGCCGCAGGATATCCCACATCGCAGTCATTTTCATTTACGGCGAAGGCTGCAGGAAGCTGCACTATAAAGGCATATTGTACAGTTGTAGGAGATGCAGAGGGTAACGATGCCGGAGGTACAATTACCGGTGCCAGCACGAAGGTGACGGTAAAAAGTGCTTCATCAAACAATGATTCAAACAGCAACAAGGATAACAAGGACAATTCCGGCAGCAATACCGGCAATGACAGCAATGCAAATAAAGATAATGAAAACAAAGAGGAAAAGAAATCCTCAAACGCATCTCTTGGTTCGCTTGTTATCTCGGCAGGTACGCTTTCCCCTGAGTTTTCTGCTGCGACAAAGGATTACACAGCTACGGTAGATTACAGCTGTTCAAGCCTTGCGGTTACAGCAAATCCGGCTGATTCCAAGGCGAGTGTGACATCGGTCACAGGCAATGATTCACTTGAGGTTGGAGAGAATACGGTCAGCGTTGTTGTGACAGCAGAGGACGGCAGCACAAGCACATACAATATAGTTGTTACCAGAAGAGCCGAGGATGATCCGGAGAATGCAGATAAGCAGGATAACTGGAAGAAGTTTGATATAAATGGCACAGAGTGGACTATGGTAAATGACATTCCGGAGGATGTTGTTCCTGAAGGCTTTGAGCACTCAAAGACAGTGATTGACGGACTTGAATACAATACCCTTCATGGCACCTTTGGTGATATCACGCTTGTGTATTTACAGTCGGAAAGCGGCAATGGACTTTTTGTATATGATGCAGCACAGAATACAGCATATGAGTTTGTCCGTATCAATTCAGAGTCACATTTTATAGTGGTTTTACTGCCTAAGGTGGATGATGTGCCTGAGGGATATAATGAGATATCGCTCTCCATAGAGGGCAAGGGTGTGGCAACAGCCTACCAGACCAAAGGCGAAAAAACCGATGATCAGACAAAGGATTTTTACCTCATATACGCTATGAATGACAATGGTGAGAGTGGCTGGTACACATATGATAGCGTAGATGGCACATATATGAGAACTGAGCTCAGTACACCTACAGTGGCACAGGAGGAAAATGATACAACAAAGAGTGAGCTTGTCCCGGGAATTGCCAATAAATATCTTGTTTTGGCTGCAATACTGGTTCTTATTATCATTATTCTGTTACTGTTGCTTATTGTATCAGCTGTGAAAAACAGAAAATATAAGGCAATGGACTATCATGATGACGATGATGATGTAGATGATGCAGCAGAAGATGTATCAAATGAAGCTTTGGAAGAAACAACTGATGAAACTGCGGACGAGATAGCAGATGAGCTGGAAGAAGAGGTTACAGAAGAGCCGTTAGATGAAGTGGCAGAAGAAGCTGCAGAAGAAACAGCAGATGAAGCTGTAGAAGAGCCGGCAGATGAAGTCGCAGAAGAAACAGCGGAAGATGCTGCAGATGAGCAAAAGATGGCTACGGATGAAAATATATCAAATGCATCCTATGTCGGAAGAACCGTAGAAATTACACCTGATTCTAAGAAAGCTGTTGAGAATGAAAACTCTGAGTTTGATTTAAAAGACGATTCAAGGCAGGAAAACGTTTCTGACACAGAAAACGATGCTGATGAGGATGCTTTAAAGAATCAGCTTCAAATGGCACTTGATGGCTTTGTCAATGAGGGAAATAAGCCGTCTGAGACTATAGACAGCAGTGCAAAGGATGATAATGAAGATGACAGCGAAGATGATGATTTGCAGTTCATCGACTTAAATTAGTGAATATGACTGGAGGATATGACTTGAAACCATATACAAGTAAGGCTAAAAAAGCAATAGATTTGGCTGCACGTATATCAAAGAAAATGAATTACAGCTATGTTGGAACAGAGCACATACTGGCTGGCCTTATAAAAGAGGGCACCGGTGTGGCAGCTGAGATTCTAACAGCCTGCAATGTGGAATATGATAAGCTTATTTCGATGATTGAAGACCTGATTTCACCGGGGGATAACATCGAAGTGATGGACAGGGATGGCTATTCACCAAGGACACAGAGAGTATTGGAGCGCGCATCGGAGGAAGCCGATAGATTTGAGTGCAATGAGATAGGTACAGAACACTTGCTGATGGCTATAGTACTGCAGGGAGACTGTGCAGCTGCAAGACTTTTAAACACCATGGGTGTTAACAGTCAGAAGATGTTTATAGATATTCTTGGTGCGATGGGTGAGGATCCGTCTGCATACAGGGATCTGATGAAAAGCTACAGTACATCATACAATTCTGCGACTCCTGTATTAGATCAGTATTCCAGAGATTTGACAGATATGGCAGAGGCAGGGCTTCTTGACCCTGTTATAGGCAGAAAAAAGGAGATGGAGCGCGTTATCCAGATACTTTGCCGCCGTGGCAAAAACAATCCATGTCTGATTGGAGAGCCGGGAGTGGGCAAGACCGCTATAGTAGAAGGACTTGCGCAGGATATAGTCAGTGGCAATGTTCCGGATATTCTTTTGGGAAAGAGACTGGTTTCTCTTGATATGTCCGGGCTTGTAGCCAAATCAAAGTATCGTGGTGAGTTTGAGGAGCGTATCAAGAAGGTGATAAGCGAGGTTTCAAATGCCAAAAATGTACTGCTTTTCATTGATGAGCTTCACACTATAATAGGTGCAGGAGGAGCAGAAGGCTCGTTAGATGCATCTAACATATTAAAGCCGGCACTTGCCAGAGGCGAGGTACAGGTAATCGGCGCCACTACCATAGAAGAGTACCGCAAATACGTGGAAAAGGATGCTGCGCTTGAGCGCCGTTTCCAGCCGGTGATGGTTGAAGAGCCTGGTGTGGATGAGACAATAGAGATACTCACAGGATTAAAGGGACTCTATGAAAAGCATCATGGTGTCATCATAACAGATGAGGGTGTGAAAGCAGCAGTAAACCTTTCTGCACGATATATAAATGACAGATTTTTACCTGATAAGGCGATAGACCTGATGGATGAAGCGGCAGCCAGGATAAGGCTTAAGAATCTGACATCATCTGACGAGCTGCTTGCACTGAAAAAAGAGATAACAGATAAGCAGAACCAGTTGGAAAATGCTTTGTCGAAAGGAGATCTCGCAGCTGCCGGCGCGCTTATGTCGGAAAAGGAAGTGCTTGAAAATAAACAGCAGAAGCTTATCAGAAAGAATCGTCGCACAGGAGCCAAAAATCAGCCTGTAGTCGGCGAAAATGAGATAGCGGATGTAGTATCGGGATGGACCAAAATACCTGTAAATAAGCTTACAGAGTCAGAGGCAGGACGACTTGCAAAGCTTGAACAGATACTTCACAAGCGTGTAATAGGACAGGAGGAGGCTGTTTCTGCTGTTGCAAAGGCAGTCAGACGAGGCCGTGTTGGTTTAAAGGATCCTAAGAAGCCGATTGGCTCATTCCTGTTTTTGGGACCGACAGGAGTAGGTAAGACGGAGGTGTCAAAGGCGCTTGCTGAGGCTGTCTTTGGCAAAGAAGATGCCATGATACGTGTTGACATGTCAGAGTACATGGAAAAGCATAGTGTTTCAAAGATGATTGGTTCACCACCGGGATATGTGGGCCATGAGGAGGGCGGACAGCTCTCAGAGAAGGTCAGACGCAATCCTTTTTCTGTTATACTGTTTGATGAGATAGAAAAAGCACATCCTGATGTGTTCAATATACTTTTACAGGTGCTTGATGATGGTAGAATCACTGATTCACAGGGGCGCACGGTTGATTTCAAGAATACAATAATCATCATGACATCAAATGCAGGAGCTTCTTCTATTATAGAGCCAAAGCGCCTTGGATTTGGTGCAGGTGATGACGAAAAGCAGGATCACGAGCGTATGAAGAACAGTGTCATGGAGGAGGTCCGTCGTATATTTAAACCTGAGTTTTTGAACCGAATCGACGAGACTATTGTATTTAGAGCTCTCAACAAGGATGACATGAAGCATATAGTGACACTTCTTGTAAAGGAGCTTAAGAAACGCTGTAAAGAACAGCTTGATATAGAGCTCACAGTGCGCGACAGTGCAAAATCCTTTATCGTGGATAAAGCCTATGACAGAAAATATGGCGCAAGACCTCTTAAACGAAAACTTCAGGAGGAGATTGAAGACCGTATGTCAGAGGATATTATTACCGGCAAAATTAAGCGCGGCAATAAGGTAATAATTTCTACGAAAAACAAACAAATTTCATTGACTGTTGAGTAGAATTGGATTTATAATTAATATATCAATATAGCTACGGGAGGATAAAAATGGCTGTAATAAGTGAATTAATCCGTACTGAGGAAAACGGAAAGCTCAGCTTCGGAGATTATACATTGGCTGCAAAGGCAAAGCTTGACAATTTTGAAAAGGATGGAGATATCTACAAGGTAAAGACCTTTAAGGAGATTACAAAGCTCGAAAGAAACGGACTCTTTGTATACGAGTCTGTTCCGGGAACAGCGGTTATGGATTTCGAGGAGACTGCTGATACAGTGACATTTACTGTGGAGGGACCTGAGGATGCTCAGATTACTCTTGGCCTTGAAGAGGAGGCAGAGTACGAAATTGATATAGCTGGAGCTGTTGCAGGTACTATGAAGACAAATCTCGGCGGCAAGCTCAGCTTAAGCGTAGAGCTTGAGGGTGTTGATTCAGTCGATATCAAAGTATCAAGAAAATAGAGCATATTTTTAGCCCGGTGAAAGCCGGGCTTTTTGTATTTTATAAAGGAGAACAATATGGCAAAAGGAAAGACCTCTGTATTTTTCTGCCAGGAATGTGGTTATGAATCGGCAAAATGGATGGGACAGTGCCCGGCCTGTAAGGAATGGAATACATTTGTAGAGGAAACCGTAGATAAAAAGTCGATAAGCTCGTCGGGAAAAGTAAAAAAAGAATCAAAGGCGGCACAGGTTCTGCCTCTTTCGGCAGTAAAAAGCGAGAAAGAGGAGCGTATAGTGACAGGTATAGCCGAGTTTGACAGAGTGCTTGGTGGAGGAATTGTGAGGGGGTCGCTTGTGCTTGTGGGAGGAGATCCGGGTATAGGAAAATCCACGCTACTACTTCAGGTATGCAGGGAACTTTCACAAAAAAAGGTGCCATTACTTTATGTGTCAGGTGAGGAATCTCTGCATCAGATAAAGATGCGTGCCGACAGACTTGGTGATTTTACGGATTCACTGGAGCTTTTATGTGAGACAAGTCTTGATATAGCAAAGGACGTGATTCAACGAAAAAAACCGGAGGTTGTTGTAATAGATTCCATCCAGACTATGTACAATGAGGAGATAGCGTCGGCACCGGGCAGTGTCTCACAGGTCAGGGAGACAACCGGAGTGCTTATGCAGCTTGCAAAGACTCTGGGTATTTCTGTTTTTATAGTAGGACATGTGACAAAGGATGGTGCGGTTGCGGGGCCGAGGACGTTAGAGCATATGGTTGATACTGTGCTTTATTTTGAGGGTGACAGGTATGAGTCGTACAGGATACTTAGAGGCGTTAAGAACAGATTTGGTTCGACCAATGAGATAGGCGTATTTGAAATGAAGGCGGAGGGACTTGTTGAGGTGGAAAATCCGTCGGAGTATATGCTTAGCGGTAAGCCAGAGGGAGCATCAGGATCAATTGTCACATGTTCCATAGAGGGAAGCCGCCCGATACTTCTCGAGATACAGGCTCTTGTATGTCACAGTTTTTTTAATAATCCAAGGCGTACAGCAAATGGTACAGATTATAATAAAGTAAATCTACTCATGGCGGTCCTTGAAAAAAGAGCCAACCTGTCACTGTCAGACTGTGACGCTTATGTGAATATAGCAGGCGGTATAAGGATGAACGAACCGGCGATAGACCTTGGGATAGTGCTTGCAATCGCATCAAGCAAAAAGGATATTATAGTGCGTGAGGATACCATATGCTTTGGAGAGGTGGGCTTAAGCGGAGAGGTGCGCGGAGTTACCATGTCCGAGCAGCGTGTGGCGGAGGCAAAGAAGCTTGGCTTTAAAAAGTGTATTGTTCCCAAAGTGTGTCTTGCAGGAGTGTCGCATATTAATGGAATTGAGATTGTCGGTGTGGCAAATATCAAGGAAGCGATAGAGGCTGTCAGATAGTAATTGTGAGAATTGTATATAATAAACAGACAATTTAGAAAATTTGTGTTTTTTGAGGTAGTTTTACTACTTTAATTAATTGCAGAAAATCCGTTGACATATGTGTGCCGGGATGATATTATATCAAAGCTGACGCGCGGGACACATTGAGTTGTAGAGCTTGTGAGTTGCATTTTACAGACATGACTTT
>OHKW01000940.1_pt1 | contig 14506 bp, 10 predicted proteins | sample 1568931 | NCBI WGS metagenome assembly OHKW01 (sample SAMEA3879536, study PRJEB24766) | human gut metagenome | biome: human-associated habitat; feature: feces | place: USA | collected 1985/1987 | reverse complement strand
TGGTGAATGTGAATACACAACTTACTACCGGATCATTTTCAGAAAACGTGCCGAAGTTATGTGAGGTCTTATCAAACTTAATATCAGCTTTCCCCTGTGCCGAAACGTAACCAATGCTCAGTACGAGCATAAACATATACAATGTAAGTCTTTTCATGTCTATAAATCTTTTGTATTACACAGTGGGCAAAGGTAAGGCATTTTTGTGAAAATTAATCCAATGATGTGCGAAATAGTATTAAATGCGCCTCAGAAGGTGCTGTGGCGTATGATTAATAGTGAAAAATAAGGGAAAGAGAGTGCCGAAATCAGCTCTATATCATGCAGGTATTTCTCTTTTTCCGTGCCTATATTCTCGAAATAATGATAGTTATATTCGGGATGGAGATGGATGCAACGGTGAATTTCTTCGGTACATTGAGAAAGTTTCATGATGACAATGGTAGTCTTTTCCTCCATATATTTCTCTATTTCTTCGGCGGTAATGATACCGGGAATGACGGTCAGACGTTCCTCCTGGCTGGCAATATGAAGTCCTGCACAGGCACCTGCTGCAATGAAGGCGGGGATACCGGCAATGTGTTGCACAGGAATATTGTCGGCTTGCAGTTTCTCAAAGATATAGTGTACGGAAGAATAGAAACCTGCGTCTCCTTCGGCAACGATACAGACCTTCTTTCCTTGTTGCCGGAGGGTGGAGCTCTCCATATAGACCTCGTCGTAGGCGCTCAGGGCTTTTTCGCGCTGTTTGCTCATGGGGAGTGGAAAGCGGTGCACCGTGTTTTCCGGAATGTCGAGTTGCAATAGGATGTCGGCTGCGCGTGAAACTCTGTTTCCATCTTTGGCCAGTGTCTCGGGACAGAATATACAGTCGGCTGTCTGCAGGGCTTTCAAGCCTTTTACGGTAATCAGTTCCGGTTCGCCGGGACCGAGAGATACAAATATGACGGGGAACATTTGCATGAAGACATTAAAGGTTAAAAATTAAAGAACAGCAAAACGGCTACAAAAGTGGGGAAATAATCAGTAGCAAACAAGATATTCGCTATCTTTGTTATTTACTAAAACAATCTGTTTTTTATGGATTATCAACTGAACACCCGCTTGAATGGCAACATAGCCATGACTTCCAGCTACCATGAGCGTGCGTCGCTGCAACGTGACAAGACTCTGTATAAATTCATTTGGGTACAGAGCGGTACGCTGACTCTGGAAATAGACCATATCCCCATGCGCCTGGAAAAGGATGAAATCGTGACCTTGACCCCGTTGCATCACCTGGAGGTAAAAGAGGTGGACGGTGAATACCTGACGTTTGTATTCAACAGCAATTTTTATTGCATCTATGGACATGACAACGAGGTCTCTTGCAATGGATTCCTTTTTTATGGCTCTTCCCAGGTGATGAGACTGGCACTTTCTGCCGGGCAGTCTTCCAACCTGCATGACATAGTCCGCATTTTCCGGCAGGAATCGGTCATCCATGACAATCTGCAGGAGGAGATGCTGCGCATTGTCTTGAAACGTTTCATCATTACCTGCACACGCATTGCGCGCCAGCGTTTTGGGGTGGGGCAGGAGAAGGAAAAGACGTTTGACATCATCCGGCAGTATTACGTATTAGTGGACCGGCATTTCAAGGAGAAGAAGCAAGTGCAGGATTATGCCGATATTCTTTGCCGTTCTCCCAAGACACTTTCCAATCTGTTCTCGACCTGCGGGTTGCCTTCCCCTTTACGGGTGATTCATGACCGCATTGAGGCAGAAGCCATGAGATTGCTGCTGTATACCCACAAAAGCGCTAAGGAAATCAGCTCCATTCTGGGCTTCGAAGACTTGTCCGCGTTCAGCCGTTTTTTCAAGAAAATGACCGGCGAGAGTGTCTCGGACTACCGGAAAAGAGTGAAACGGGAAGAATTGCCAACTGTTGCGGAATAATTGCCATTTCGTACGTGGTGGAAAACAAGGAACTTTGCAAAAACAAAAATCAAGTCATATTACTGAAACCATTTAAAAAGTAGAACAAAGATGAAAACGAAATTGCAAAACTTGTTTATGGCTGCGTTGACGCTGGCCGCTTCCACTCAAAAGTTGGGTGTTAATTTGATTCGTGTAGCCATCCTGGTTATTTTCGTATGGATTGGTGGGTTGAAATTCTGGAATTATGAGGCTGAAGGGATTGTCCCTTTTGTGGCGAACAGCCCGTTCATGAGCTTCTTTTATACAAAGAGTGCCCCGGAGTACAAGGAGTATAAGCTGAAAGAGGGCGAGTTCAATGAGGCGAAACATCAGTGGCACGTGGAGAACAATACGTATGGTTTCTCCCACGGTCTGGGCATTCTGATTATGGCCATCGGCATCCTGACATTTCTGGGGATATTCTCTCCGAAAATCGGACTGGCGGGAGCCGCACTTGCCATTGTCATGACGATGGGTACCCTCTCTTTCCTGGTGACAACCCCTGAGGTGTGGGTGCCCGACTTGGGAAGCGAGGAGCACGGCTTTCCGTTGCTGACGGGGGCAGGGCGCTTGGTCATCAAGGATACGGCCATTCTTGCCGGTGCCATTGTCGTACTGTCTGACAGTGCAAAAAGAGTATTGAACCAATTAAGGAAATAGACGTATGAAACAGTATGATGCCATTATCATCGGATTCGGCAAAGGCGGAAAGACGCTGGCTGCCGAGTTGGCAAAACGGAAGCTGGACGTTGCCGTAGTGGAGCGTTCGGAAAAGATGTACGGAGGGACATGTATCAATATCGGTTGCATTCCCACAAAAACATTGGTGCATGCGGCAAAGCATGCGGACAAAGACGCTTCTTGGGAGGTCAAGAAGGCATACTATCGTCAGTCCATTGCAAGGAAGGAAGAGGTCGTCTCTTTCCTGCGTCAGAAGAATTATCACAATCTGGCCGACAATCCTCATATAACGGTCTATACGGGTATCGGCTCCTTTGCAGGTCCGGATGTGGTGGAAGTTGGGATGGTGGAAGGGACATTACAATTGCAAGCTCCCCGGATATTCATCAATACGGGTGCCGAAACCGTCATTCCACCGATAGAGGGGATACAAGGTAACCCACGGGTATATACCAGCACCTCCATTATGGAACTGACTGAGCTGCCGGCACAGCTCGTCATTGTAGGCGGGGGATACATCGGACTGGAATTTGCTTCCATGTATGCTTCATTCGGTTCGCAAGTCACGGTGCTCGAGGGTTCTTCCGAACTGATATCCCGGGAGGACCGGGACATTGCGGACAGTGTCCGGGAGGTATTGGAACAGAAAGGAATCGTTTTCAGGCTGAATGCACGCGTGCAGTCCGTGAAAGACTCTGACGTCATTTACCGGGATGCGGTCACGGGAGAGGAACATCAGTTACACGCAGATGCCATCCTGCTGGCTACCGGCCGGCGTCCGAATACGGCTGGCTTGAATCTGGCGGCGGCAGGTGTAGAGGTGAATGAGCGCGGTGCCATTGTGGTGGACGACTATTTGCAGACTACCAACCCCAAGATACATGCTATCGGTGATGTAAAGGGCGGTTTGCAGTTTACCTACATTTCTTTGGATGATTACCGCATTCTGCGCGAAGACCTTTTCGGGGCGGGAGAACGCAAGGTGTCCGACCGTGACCCGGTGAGCTATTCGGTATTCATCGACCCGCCGCTTTCACGCATCGGGCTGAGCGAAGCGGAAGCACGCAAGAAGGGATTGAATATAAAGGCCAACAAGCTGCCGGTAGCCGCCATTCCGCGTGCCAGGACTTTGGGCGATACGAACGGATTGTTCAAGGTGGTGGTGGACGCCGATACGGACAAGATAGTGGGATGTACGCTGTTTGGTCCGGAATCGAGCGAGGTCATCAACCTGGTGGCAATGGCTATGAAGACCGGGCAGGAATATACCTTCCTCCGTGATTTTGTCTTTACACATCCCAGCATGAGTGAAGCACTGAATGACTTGATGGGCTTTTAAAGATTATTTAGGCACAATATCCGTCAATTTGCAGGAAGAGCATTTGCGTATCTCCCCAAAAATGACGAATATTGTGCCCGAATTCTATAAACCCCAATAGTCATGACCCGGATATCTGCCATAGGCATTGCACTGCTGTGCATTTTATGCGTAACCTCTTGCGGCTTAAAATCAAGACAGACTACTACCGAATCTTCTTCCGAAACGGGCTATTCTCCGGTTACGACAGACACGGCAGCTACCATTGTACCGTGCTATGCCAAAGGCTATACGGTGAAATATCTTCCGCACCATGTCCGTCTGGTGGATATACACGACCCTCAAAAAGAAAGCAGCAGCACTTTCCACTATGCGCTGGTACCGAAAGGCATAAAGCCTATCGGAATACCGAGCGACTATACGGTGATTGAAACGCCGGTAGAGCACGTCATGTGTATGACATCCCTGCAACTTTCCAACTTCATCCGTCTGGATGCCTGCGATTATGTGGTGGGCATCACCAGTACGCGCCATCTCTTCAACAAGGAGATGAACGACCGTTTGAAGTCCGGCGAGACCGTGAAGATTGGTATCGAAGGGAACTTTGATAATGAAGTGATAATGAGCATGAATCCGGATGTTATCTTTATCTCTCCTTTCAAGCGGGGCGGATATGATGCCATGCGGGAAATCGGTATTCCACTGGTTCCCCATTTGGGATATAAGGAGATGACCCCGTTGGGGCAGGCTGAATGGATAAAATTCATCGGCATGTTTATAGGCCAGGAAGTGGAGGCGAATGAAAAGTTTGCTGCGATAGAGAAGCGCTATAACGAATTGAAGGAGCTGGCTGCCAACGTGAAGAAGCGTCCGATGGTATTCAGCGGCGAGATACGGGGTGGCAACTGGTATGCAGTGGGAGGAAAGAGCTTTCTTGCCGAACTGTTCCGTGATGCCGGTGCGGATTATTTCTTGAAAGACGATCCCCGTTCGGGAGGTGTCACGCTGGATTTTGAAACCGTATATAGCCAGGCGGAGAGTGCCGACTATTGGCGCATTGTCAACAGCTATGACGGGACATTCACGTATGATGCCTTGAAGTCCCTCGACCCGCGTTATGCCGATTTCCGTGCGTTTCGTGAGAAGGGAGTGGTATACTGCAACATGCGTGAGAAACCCTTCTACGAAAGTATGCCCATGCAGCCCGAAATTGTATTGGAAGACTTGATACATGCTTTCCATCCCGATTTGTTGCCTGACTATAAACCGACTTACTACGAACTGCTGAAATGATAAAAAGACCCGTACTTCCGTTGATGTTGCTGACACTGGCATCTATCTTTCTTTTTTTCCTGCTGAACCTGCTTTTGGGGTCGGTTCACATTCCTCTGCGCTCCGTGTGGAACATATTGTGGGGAAATACGGATGAATCCGTTATTTGGCAGAATATTATCTGGAAGTCCCGCGTGCCCCAAGCGTTGACGGCATTGGTGGCGGGAGCAGGGCTGTCAGTCAGCGGTCTGCAGATGCAGACGGTGTTCCGCAATCCGCTGGCAGGGCCTTCGGTATTGGGCATCAGTTCAGGTGCCAGCCTGGGTGTGGCTTGTGTGGTATTGCTGTCCGGGGCGATGGGCGGTGTGGCATTGAGCCGTTTGGGGTATATGGGCGAGGTTGCCTTGTCGGTTGCCGCCATTATCGGTGCGCTGGCTGTGATGGCGCTCATTGTCTATGTCTCCCAGAAGGTGAAGGGCAACGTGACGCTGCTGATAATCGGTGTGATGATAGGCTATGTGGCAAGTGCCGTCATCGGCGTATTGAAATATTTCAGTGTGGAGGAAGATATACGTGCATATGTCATTTGGGGATTGGGTAGCTTTGCCCGTGTTTCGGGCGACCAGATGGTGCTGTTTGTCTGCATCATGGCTGTGCTGCTTCCGTTGTCCTTCCTGCTGATAAAGACGATGAATCTGTTGCTGCTGGGCGATGGCTATGCACGCAATCTGGGACTGAACATCAAGCGGGCACGCCTGCTGGTTATCTCATGCTCCGGTGTGCTGGTGGCTATTGTAACGGCCTATTGCGGTCCGATTATGTTTATCGGATTGGCGGTTCCCCATCTGTGCCGTGCCATCTTCCACTCTTCGGACCATCGGGTGTTGATGCCTGCCACATTGCTGGTAGGCGCTTCCCTGGCATTGGTCTGCAATCTGATAGCCCGTATGCCCGGCTTTGAGGGAGCTTTGCCGGTCAACTCGGTGACGGCACTGGTAGGTGCGCCGGTAGTGGCTTCTGTACTTTTTAGAAAACGGAAAGGAGAATTGAATGAATAAGGAAACCATACATATAGAGAATCTTTCCATCGGTTACCCCGGCAAGGGGGATGTGAAAGTGGTGGCAGACGGCATTTGCGCCGGAATCAACAGTGGTGAGCTGACTTGCTTGTTGGGAGCTAATGGAGTGGGGAAGTCCACGCTGCTTCGTACGTTGTCTGCCTTCCAGCCGAAACTTGGCGGAAACATATTTATTGAAGGAAAAGAGATTGGGAACTATACCGACAAGCAGCTTTCGCGCGTCATTAGTGTGGTGCTGACGGAGAAGTGCGATATACGCAATATGTCCGTCGTAGAACTGATAGGTCTGGGGCGTAGCCCCTACACCGGTTTCTGGGGAACTCTTTCGAAAGAGGACAAGACTGTGGTGGACAAATCCATCGCCCTGGTAGGCATTCCCCATCTGGCACACCGCATGGTGCATACGCTGAGTGACGGTGAACGGCAGAAGGTGATGATAGCCAAGGCGCTCGCCCAGGAAACTCCCGTCATCTATCTGGATGAACCGACAGCTTTCCTTGATTTTCCCAGTAAAGTAGAGATGATGCAACTGCTTCACCAGCTCAGCCGGCAAACGGACAAGACGATTTTCCTTTCTACTCACGACCTGGAACTGGCCCTGCAGATAGCGGACAAAATATGGCTGATGGACAAGGTGAACGGCGTAACTATCGGTACGCCCGAGGACCTTTCGTTGAACGGCAGCCTGAGCAACTTCTTTGCCCGTAAGGGTATTGCCTTTGATTTGGAAACGGGACTGTTCAGGGTAGCCAATGAATATACCTCCCAGATACGCTTGGCGGGCCACGGGCAGAAGTATGCCATGGTGCGCAAGGCACTCCAGAGAAACGGGATTCTGGCAAACCGGAATGTTGAATCGGAGATTTATATCGAAACCGGAGATTTGAAGGGAGACGGCAGCTTCGTATTCCATCGACCGGGCAAGGAGCCGGTAACAGTGTACTCCATTGAGAAATTGCTGCAAATAGTCTTGTCATTCCATTCCCTATGATGCACCATTCTGCAAAGGATAATTATGTCCACTTAACGACGACTCCGGTCCCCCGGCTGATTACGTCATTGGCTGTGCCGACCATCATCAGCATGCTGGTGACGTCCTTCTACAACATGGCAGATACCTATTTTGTGGGTAAAATAAATACCCAGTCTACGGCTGCCGTAGGTATCGTGTTTTCTGTGATGTCCATTATCCAGGCTGTGGGATTCTTCTTCGGTCATGGTTCGGGGAACTACATCTCCCGTAAGTTGGGGGCGCAGGAAACGGAGAGTGCCGAGAAGATGGCATCCACCGGCTTCTTTTTTGCCTTGTTTATCGGAGCGGCTCTGGCTGTGCTGGGATTGCTGTTCCTTACACCGCTTTCCCTTGCTTTGGGGTCGACGCCTACTATTCTTCCGTATACGGAGCGCTATTTGGGAATCATTCTGCTGGGTACTCCTTTTATGACCGCCTCATTGGTGCTGAATAACCAAATACGTTTTCAAGGTAATGCGGCGTATGCCATGGTGGGGATTGTGAGTGGGGCGGTCATCAACGTGGTGCTCGACCCTATCCTGATTTTTGTATGCGATATGGGCATATCCGGTGCCGCACTTGCCACAGTAGTCAGCCAGATATGTAGTTTCATCCTTTTGCTATATATGGGGCGCAGAGGAGGAAATATACGTATACGTTACAGAAACTTTACGCCTACACTGGCTTTCATCAAGGAAATTATTGGGGGTGGAACTCCGTCACTCACCCGGCAGGGACTGGCAAGCGTGGCAACCATTTTGCTGAACGTGGCGGCCGGTGCATATGGTGACGCAGCTATTGCAGGGATGTCCATTGTGACGCGTATCTCTATGTTTATCAATGCTTTCCTAATTGGTTTCGGGCAAGGCTTCCAACCGGTATGCGGATTCAATTATGGTGCCGGGCTGTATGCCAGAGTGCGCCAAGGATTCTGGTTCTGTGTGAAGGTAGGCTTTTTCTTTTTGCTGGTTTGTGCGGTGGCAGGTATGGGATATGCCGAGGAGATTGTCTCCATCTTCCGCAAGGGAGACCCTGCTGTTGTAGCTACCGGTGCGGCAGCATTGCGCTGGCAGTTCATCACCTATCCGTTGGGTGCATGGATTGTGGTCAGCAACATGATGCTGCAGACTATCCGCAAGCCCGTACGCGCTACGATACTTTCCTCTGCCCGTCAAGGGCTGTTCTTCATCCCCCTCATCTTCATTCTTCCTTATTTCTTAGGACTGAAAGGGGTGGAAATGTGCCAGGCGGCGTCGGACATGCTGACCTTCTTCCTCGCCATTCCATTGACCTGCGGGGTGCTGGCGGAGATGAAGAGGAAGGAGGCGGAACAACTGCAACAGCGGCAATCTTGAAGTTTCTGCGTCCCTATTCAATTTTCACGGGAGCTATCGGTTGCCGCTTCACTTTATCGAGGGGAGCTGCATGGTACTCGATGCGCCCGAAGTCTATCTGTCTCAAATCAATGCTTCTGATTGTACTGTTGTACATGGTGCGATAGTAGATGATACCGTTTGTCATATCTGTGGCCGATGTCCATTGGGTGGCACTTGGAATATTGGCAGGAACCTGGCCGAGGGGAAACTCGATGCCTACGGGTATATCAAAGTTATTCAGTATCTGAAAACATTGGAGAACGGTTTCCTGTGCGGTATTCTGTGGTGGTGTAGAAGTCTGGTAGAAAGCGGCACGGATAAAGCGGGAAGGGGGAGTCACATCTCCCGGAATTCCCAAAAAGCCGCTTCCCGAACCGAAAGGGGCTATAGTCACATTGCCCAGCGATTTGCTTTTGGCACTGCCCGGGTAGAGGTTCACATAATTGTTTAAGTTGGTCATCTGCCAGTCAAAGCCGGGGGAGTTTGTCAATACTCCCAGTTTGTTTTCATAGAAACGGGGCTGTCCGTCGATGAACTCCAATACCAGTTGGCGGCCGGTCTTGTCTGCAATCCGCCAATGTACGGTGGAGGCGCGTGGGTCAATGGCTATGACCGTCACATTTTCAATAGCCTCCTTTACCTCGTCCACAGTAGAAAAGCTTCCCAACAGCCATGATACCAATTGTAAATCGGCTATGCTCGACGCTTTTCGTGTGGGGTCGTACTCCTCATATTTGCCATATCCGGGAAAGTAGAACAGCCCGGCGGAGAGCCCGGCTTCATTCAGACCTTCGGCCACGAACTCCTTTTGCTCCACTGCCAGGCCTACGTAGCCATAGCGTGAGGTGAACTCCATGCCGGACAGACTGCCTCCGGGTGTCAGTGATTGTTGCGAATAACCGCGCGGTACGATGACGTACTGGCTGTTCAGCTCACTGCCTCCCCATTCGATGGTGCGAGCTACGACGTGCGCATTGTCTTTGGCCGTCAGGGTGATACCGGTACATGCCTCTGCTGTTTGAGGGGCGAAGGTGAGGGCTGTCATTGCTGCCAGCAGGATAGGAATTCTTTTTGCCATATTATTCAGTTTATATTGTTGAGTATCTGTTTGTATACTAAACAACTCTGTATGGCAAAATGTTCCCTTACCAGAACCGGTACCCCAGCGTAAAGAATGCGGCGAAGTTCTTGGGAAAATATCCTCCTTCTTCCGAATGACCTATCATCTGGTTTATCTGCTCATTGACTTTTACCAGTCCCACTTGTGTCTCTGCACCGATGATGAATCTTCTGTATTCAAAAGTAAGTCCCAGGGCAATACCTGCATCGAAACGGTTGTTACCCATTTTCCCGTCTACCATACTGCCGAAAGTGTCTATCTTGAACTGGTATCCTCCCTGCATACTGCTGCTGCTATAATCGTAGGTCTCGCCGGAGGTCTTGCCTGCCACGCCTATGGCCGCATAAGGGCCGACGCTCAGCGAGGCATGATAATCCCTGCCCAGATGGAGGCGGGCCGCTATCATGAGGGGGATTTGCAGATACAGTTCATGCATTTTGGCCTTGCCGATGTGGCTTATCTCGTCTTTACCGCCGATGGACACAAACTCCAATGCGGATTGCAGCACCCAGGTCTTGTTGAGGACATATTCTGTACCGACACCAGCTTTGTAAGCTATTTGGGTGTCACTACTGGAGTGTTTTCCATGAAAATGGGAGGTACCGATTCCTGCTTTTGCATGAAAGGACAGCGGGCTTTGTGCCAGACCGGTCAGTACGGTCATTGCCATACAGACGGTAATGATTATCTTCTTCTTCATGAGTAAATTTTTCCGTTTTCGGTTATGAGTAATATTGTTAGTTCGCCATTGGGCAGTAAGGGGGCACAGTGCCGGTGACAGAGCTCAATCAGTGCCTTGCCAAACTTTTCCAGCAGCTCTTCGGGAATGATGTCCCAGAGTTCGCGCGCCAGGTTCATCTGTCCGATGGCGGCAAGTGTTTCTTCGCTGCATCCCGTCTGGCGTGCCAGGTCTTGAATGAATTCCTTATTCATGGTCACTTTCTTGCTGTGGGTATCCAGATTGCCTTCGGCCAGTTTCACGGCCTTTCCCATCATCACGCCGAGGGTGACGTGCGGTACTTGCTCTTCGGCTGCTATTTTCAAGGTTTCGCCGATAAAGTTGCCGTAATGCACGAAAGCCTGGGCGGGGAGGTCGGGATAATACGCCTTGATGAAACGTTCGCTCTTTGCGCCGGAGCTGATGACGATACGAGGGTTCCGGGTTGCCTTTGCCACTTCCATGGACTTCCGGATGGAATTGATGAAGGCTTCCGAGGAGAATGGCTTCACGATGCCGGAGGTCCCGATAATGGAAATGCCTCCTTCGATACCGAGGCGGGGATTGAAGGTGCGTTTGGCTATTTCTTCTCCACCGGGGATGGAGATGGTAATGAGAATAGGATTGGGCTGTTTGGCAATATGGAGGCGTTCAAGCCATAGCTTGACGTTCTTCTTTATCATTTCGCGTGGGGTGTCGTTGATGGCAGAGCTACCGAGCTCAAGTCCCAGACCGGGCATGGTGACGACACCTACGCCTTCGCCGCCGCAGACGATGATGTTGTAGTCGTCCTGGGGAGTGTCTTCCGGCAGCGGGTCGTCTATGCGGAAAGGTATGGCTATATTGGCCACAACTTTCATTCCGTTGGTGATGTCCGGGTCGTCGCCGGCATCCTTGATGACGGTAGCGCTTGTCTCGAACATGCCGTCACCGTTTTCCAGAAGGTCGGAGTGGGGAATATGGTGCTGAGGCTCTACGGGAACCTGGATGGTTTCTCCGTTGGGAAGAACTACCGGAAATTCCGTAGGACGCTTTTTGAAGTAGATATTGAATACATCCCAGGTGGCGGCTACGGCGGCAGCGGCGGCACATGTTCCGGTGGTCAGTCCGCTGCGCAGGGGGAAGAAGTCGGGTAAATGTTTCTCGATTATGCGGCGCAGGCCATGCTCGCCGTTTACACAGATAAACTTGTCGGATGTCTTGGGGCGGCAGATGGCAAAGATGCGTATACCCAGTTGCCGGGCAGCTTCCACCTTTTCGCAGAATCCGCCCGATATCCCGCTTTCTTTGAGGAGGATGGCTTCGGGATGAAGCTGTTTCATCAGGACTTGCTCGTCTTCTCCGGGCGTGTAGTAGTAGAGGTTCTTCTCGGAGAAACCTTGTTCCCGGGCGAGCTTGCGCGAGCTGTCACGGTCGAGGATGCGGAAGTAACAGCAGGCATTCTGCCACAAAGGCTTCAGCTTACCTATGGTCTGTACGCCGGTCAGTGCAAGTAAGATGAAAATCTTTTCTTTCTGTATCTTCTCGATGGCATCGTCATAATCCCTGCACCAGGTGATGTGTTCTTCATCGCGTTTCGGGAAGATACGCTCGAAACGGATGACGGGGATATTCGATTCCACGGAGACTTGTTCCAGAGTCTCATGCAGCTGTGTGGCAAAGGGGTGCGCGGCGTCTATCAGCAGCTTTATGTGATGCTGTGCACAGAATGTTTCTATTTCTATTGCATCCATCGCGCCTTGCAGGCGGATGCCATTATGCAGAAGTACGTCCTGCTCATCCCCTTTGGTAGAATAGTAGAAAGTTTTTCCGGCTTCTTCAAGGGTTTGGATGGCTATGCGTCCTTCGGTGGTTCCGCCAAATATTAATATCATGTTTGAATGTTTATGGGTGATTAATCGTTGATTTATTTCCGGTACAGATGCTTGAACTCGTGTGCATAGAGCCGTGACAGACCTTCACGGTTGCCGATGGCTTCGCCTACGACAATCATGGTTGTCAAGGTGAGGTTATTTTCCTTCACTATTCTGGCAAGGTCTTTGAGTTCCCCCCTGAATATTTGTTCGTCTTTCCATGTCAAGTGGTAGCAGACAGCTACGGGGGTAGTTTCCGGATATTCCTGCAACAGTTCTTCCTGCACCTGCTTCGCAATGCTTGCACTGAGGAAGATGCACATGGTACTTTGTGAGCGTGCCATGAGATGTAGCTTTTCGCGTTCGGGCATGGGCGTACGTCCTTCGCCGCGTGTTAGGATGATGCTTTGCACTTTTTCCGGAATGGTGAACTGCGACTTCAAGGCAGCTGCCGCCGCCTGGAAGGAGGATATGCCGGGGGTGATGTGGTAGCTCATACCGTGCTGGTCAAAGTAGTTCATTTGTTCCTGAATGGCACCATAGATACAAGGGTCACCCGTATGCAGGCGTACGATGAATTTTCCCTTGTCATAGAACTTCTTCATCACTTCAAATTGTTCTTCCAAATCCATGGAAGCGGAGCTGAGTACGGTAGCCCCGGCCTTGGCACAGAGAGTCAGCTCCCTGGGAACGAGACTGCCGGCATACAGAATGAGGTCGGCGCGTTCCAGCATTTGGCGTCCGCGTACGGAAACCAGGTCCGGGTCGCCCGGGCCGGCACCCACTATTTCGATGTGGCCCTGGCGCACAGTTCTTATGTCAAGGGCGGCGGCCACGGTATAGTTCTCTCCTTTCTTCTTGGGCACCAGCAGCCGGGAGTTGTTTGCACTCAGTAAGGCGGCGGCTTCGCTGACGCTGGGGGTACCCATGTGCTTCATGACGGTTTTGCTGGGATGGGGCACCTCTATCTCTGTCAGTTCCTCGGCTGTATAGAAGTAGACCGGGAACTTCTTTTGGAGCGCTTTCACTACCGGTTCGTCACTTTTGGCTTTAATCGTGGAGATGGAGGCGATGCTTTGGGGCATGATGCCGTATTCCTTCAGTGTGTTCATAATCTCTTTCTCCACTTTCCGCACGGGACCTGCCAGCCGGGCAAGGCCGATGCCGAGGTGTACGACACAGGGCACGTAGCATATCATAGGCATTTCCGGGAAGTTGGGGACTTGGGGAGATACGCACAGAATCAGTTTGAAGCGTGAAGGTTTAATGTCCTGCACCCGGTAGAATACTTCTACATGAGGCGGCAGGTGCGCCTCCATCCAGTCCGTGCCTTCATTGCGCACCGTGAGCAGCAGGGCGGTGGGCTTGCCGGAAACGAAGAGGCTGATATGCTCGTTCATGCATACTCTTTTTTTCTCTTCGGGCGTCTTGGCAAGTTCTGCCAACAGGAGGGTGGAGGGCTCGGCGTTGATGACCGGAAACCACCCGAAACGTTGGGGCAGGGTATCGAGTCCCCATAGACCGGTGCAGTCGCTTTGCGTGGTGACTACCGGTTCGGCCCCGAGGATATTCGCTACCTGGTGGGTCAGTTCGTTGGCTCCTCCGATGTGTCCGGAAAGTACGGAGATGGCAAATTTACCGGTACTGTCCACGCAAACCACGGCAGGGTCGGTATATTTGTTCTTCACGCAAGGAGCGATGGTGCGGACACAGATTCCCATGGCGCCAATGAAGACAAAGGCATCATAGCGGTTGAAGTTTTCCGCTGTGAATTTGCCGGCGGATTCTATATGTGTGCATCCCTCTTCGTGCCTGAGGGTGAAGATTTCGGAGTCGGGAAGTTCGTTGAGTAGTGATTGGGCTATGCTCAAACCGGCTTCGGAGATTAGAATAATAGCTGTTTTCATAATGGGTATGTTTAAGAAAGCGTGGCTTTCATAATTTCAATGGGGTTATATTCGTTCAAGGCGATATGGGTGGAAGGGTGGAGCACCATTCCGTTCCGCTCGATTCCTCGGCAGAACGCCTCCTTGCTTTCTGCCGATACGGAGTTGAAGACGATGCAGCCTTCGGGGTGCAGCACTTGTTTCACTTTCTCTATCATTTCCTCCAGATGTC
>OHKW01000926.1_pt1 | contig 14707 bp, 8 predicted proteins | sample 1568931 | NCBI WGS metagenome assembly OHKW01 (sample SAMEA3879536, study PRJEB24766) | human gut metagenome | biome: human-associated habitat; feature: feces | place: USA | collected 1985/1987 | reverse complement strand
CCTCGCCCGGAGCTCCGCCTTTGCTGATAACGCTTACACCGGCAATCTTACCAGTCATCATATCCTGTGCGTTGGTAATCAAACCTTTGTTTAGTTTGTCCGGTTTGATGGCCGTAACCGAACCGGTCATATCGTTCTTTTTCACCGAGCCGTAGCCGATAACGACTACTGCGTCCAGTACTTGAGAATCATCTTCCAATGTAACCATTACAGTAGAAGCCGCTTTCACTTCTGCTGATTTATAGCCGACGAATGAAACGGAAAGAATGGCATCTTTCGGTACATTTAACATAAAGTTACCATCGAAATCAGTTATTGTTCCATTGGTTGTACCTTTCACCAGTACGTTAGCACCGATGACAGGCTCACCCGTTGTGTCTTTCACATGCCCCTTGACAGCTATTTGCTGAGCAAATGCTCCAATGGAAAGGAAGAGTCCCACCAATAATGTGAGCAGGGCTTTTAGTCTTAAGCTCTTTTTCATGTCTCTAATTTAAAGTTATTTTATCAAAATCAAATATATCTCTCTAAAAAATACCTACTGAAAACTATATTCTCCCAATCTTATTCCCTAAAATTTCTTTAGTCCTTTTACTTCCGCTTTATCCTTTACTTCCTTGATACTGATGGCATAACCGCCACCGTTGGCAGCGCGCAAGTTCAGTTTGCTTTTGTTTGTCAGGATACCTTTTTTGATGGTATAAGCTTGCGGATTTTCTTTCCAGTCGGCATCTTTATTTTTATAATCATATTTTTCGATGAACCATGCAACATCTTCATATATGCGGTTCATGTTTTCGTGCATTAGAGGGAGCACGATATCGTAAAATTCTTTGCGCTTATCACCTTTTAAATAAGTGTCAGCTCCTTCCAGAACCACTTTCAGGTGATCGAGACAAAATCCTTTTGTGTTCTTTAATTTTTCTTTTAGTTCAGGATCCTTTTCATACATAGTGAAGAAGGTCTTCATGTATGCATTAAAGGTCTTGTTTACGCTGTCACATATAAAGCAGGTTGATTCACGCTTGTTAATCCAGTCCACGATGGAATTGGAGGAGGCGTTTGCTTTTTTGAAAAGACCGCTCCTTTGCACTGAATCAGGCTTAAAGTTCTTAAATTCTTTATCCATCTCCTCAATATGGCGCATGTACATGGTTTTTAGTATCCAGGCGTTTCCGAGTGAATTGCCATAGTCAAACATTTTTTTGAAATGTGCACGGCAGAAGCCCTCCTTATCGGTCATATCGCGTATGTCAGCCTCCATGTAAGAGGCACCATGACCAAGTACAAAATCCATGACGTGATCCTCGGTGCGTTTTTCTATATAGCAGAAGGGGCATTCACCGGCATTGTCAAAGGCGTCTGATATGGGGATAGTGTGTATTTGTTCTTTCAAGGTAATACCTCCGGGGTCATATTTTGTTATTTAAAAATCCTCTGGTGTGTAGCTCTCATAAAACTTGATAAAGGTCTGTAAAGAGGTGGAAAGCTTTGAAGACTCCTTGTAAGCAAAGCCAACCTCACGCTTGTGGATTGGTATGCCGAGAGGAATTTCAATCAGGGTACCGTCAGCAAGCTCCTTTGAAACTATGCTTTTTATGACGCAGGCCACACCTACGCCTATTTTGGCAAAGTCGATGAGCAGGTCCATATTTGATATATCTATAGAGTCCTTTACGTGTATCTGGTTCTCCTGCAGATAATCATCAATATATTTACGTGTCATATTGCCTTTATCGAGAAGCATGAGAGTAGAGTTTTGCAAAATCTCGCTCTTTTTGACACCACGGGCGCTTAAGTTGCGCAGATAGTCCTTTGTAGTGACAAATATATCCTCGATGTTGTCCAGATAATAGAAATTGAAAGTCTTAAGGGATGCTGGTTTTCCAATCAGACCTATATCTATTTTGTCATCATCGAGGAGCTTTAAGGTCTCATTGGTGGACTGACATTCGATTGAGATGCTTATATGAGGATTTCTGTGTATGAATTCCTTGAGATATGGCAAAAGCATATATTTGCAGAGTGTTGAGCTGACACCAATCTTAAGCTGGCCGACACCGAGCTCTATTGAGCGCTTCAGCTTTTCCTCACCCTCATTTAATGCCTCAAAGGCCTCGCTTACATGATCATAAAGAAGCCTGCCCTCATCGGTCAAGACGACACCTCTGGAGCTTCTGGAAAAAAGCTTGCATTCCAGTCCGTCCTCGAGCTTTTGAATTGACTTGCTGATGGCAGGCTGGCTGATATAGAGCTCCTTGGCTGCCTTTGATATATTGCCGGCATTGGCGACAGTATAGAAAATCCAGTAAGATGAGAGATTCTGGTTCATTTGTACCTCCTGTGGTTTGTACTTTTAATGGGCTGTAATCGTTGCTTGTCACAAAAAGGTGTGAACATCAACAAATCTGTGTTTATTATACCATGAGATTTAGTTATGGTAAATATGTTTATTATGTATTTTTATTATGGAAAATCATATGTTATGATGTCTTAAGTAAACTTGATTCAGATACAATCATAATACAATATTTTTATATGCTAGGAGGAATATAAGCATGGGAATGACAATGACACAGAAGATTCTTGCTGCACACGCAGGCCTTGACTCTGTTAGTGCAGGACAGCTCATTGAGGCTGATTTAGATCTTGTGCTTGGAAACGACATTACCTCACCTGTAGCGATTCATGAGATCGACAAGATGAAGGTAGAGGGAGTGTTTAATAAAGATAAAATCGCACTCGTTATGGATCACTTTGCACCAAACAAGGACATCAAGTCAGCAGAACACTGTAAATGTGTTCGCGAGTTTGCCTGCAAAAACGAGATTACAAATTACTTTGATGTAGGAAAAATGGGCATAGAGCATGCACTTTTACCTGAGCAGGGACTGACCGTAGCAGGTGATGTGATTATAGGAGCCGATTCACATACATGTACATACGGAGCTTTAGGAGCCTTCTCTACAGGTGTGGGAAGCACTGATATGGCAGCAGGAATGGCTACAGGCAAGGCCTGGTTTAAGGTACCTTCTGCTATCAAGTTCAATATTGTCGGAAAACCGGCTGAGTGGATCAGCGGTAAAGATGTTATCCTTCATATCATCGGTATGATTGGTGTGGACGGCGCACTTTATAAGTCAATGGAGTTTGTCGGAGATGGACTTAAATATCTTTCTATGGACGACAGATTTACTATCGCCAATATGGCAATCGAGGCCGGCGGCAAGAATGGTATCTTCCCTGTAGATGATCTCACAAGAGAGTACATGAAGGAGCATTCAAAGCGTCCGTTCACAGAGTATGAGGCTGATAGTGATGCAGAGTATGATGAGGAGTATACAATCGACCTTAGCACACTTAAGTCTACAGTTTCATTCCCACATCTGCCTGACAATACACGTACCATCGATGAGGTGGGCGATGTAAAGATTGACCAGGTAGTAATCGGCTCATGTACCAACGGCCGTATGGATGATCTGCGTATTGCAGCAAAGATTCTTGAGGGTAAAAAGGTTGCGGATGGTATCAGGGTTATCGTGATTCCTGCAACACAAAAGATTTATCTTCAGGCTATGGAAGAGGGTCTTCTTAAGACATTTATCGAGGCGGGTGCCATTGTGAGCACACCTACCTGCGGACCATGTCTTGGCGGATACATGGGAGTGCTCGCTGAGGGCGAGAGATGCGTATCTACCACAAACCGTAACTTTGTCGGACGTATGGGTCATGTGGATTCTGAGGTTTATCTGGCAAGCCCTGCTGTTGCAGCTGCAAGTGCCATTACAGGTAAGATTTCAGGACCAAAGGATGTTATGTAAAGATTGGAGGAAGCACAATGAAAGCAGCACACGGTCGTGTATTTAAATATGGAGACAATGTCGATACAGATGTAATCATTCCCGCAAGATATCTGAATTCTTCTGATCCTAAGGAGCTTGCAACACACTGCATGGAGGATATCGACAAGGATTTTGTAAATAATGTAAAGGCCGGGGATATCATGGTAGCCAACAAGAACTTCGGCTGTGGTTCATCAAGAGAGCATGCACCGATTGCCATCAAGGCTGCCGGCGTAAGCTGTGTTATCGCAGAGACATTTGCAAGAATTTTCTACAGAAATGCAATCAATATAGGTCTTCCTATTATCGAGTGCCCTGAGGCAGCAAAGGCAATAAATGCCGGTGATGAGGTGACTGTAGACTTTGATTCCGGTATCATCACAGATGAGACAACAGGAGAGAAGTTTAAGGGACAGGCCTTCCCACCGTTCATGCAGAAGATTATCGACTGCGAGGGACTTGTAAACTATATAAATCAGAAGTAATTATAAAAATTCCCGAGGTTATATAACCGCGGGAGTTTTTAGTACAATATTAAAAGTAATGTTGTTTACAAATAAATTGTAGCATTTTTGTTATTGATTTGATATATGAAATTTATTATACTATAAATGATAATAATTGTCTGCATATAGAGATGCTGCAATATGGATTTAGATAAGATAAAAAGAGAAATGAGGTAAAAAATGGATTTATTATATTCAAGCACAAGAAACAGTGAAAAGAAAATAACAGCTTCACAGGCTATCCTTAAGGGCCTTGCCGATGACGGAGGATTATTTGTACCTGAGAGCATTCCGGCACTTGATGTTTCTATTGAGGAGCTTTCTAAGATGTCATACCAGCAGGTAGCATATGAGGTTATGAAGCTTTTCCTTACGGATTTCACAGAGGAAGAGCTTAAAAATTGTATCAACAGGGCATACGACAGCAAGTTTGATACTACTGAGATTGCACCGCTTAAGTTTGCTGACGGGGCTTACTACCTTGAGCTGTTCCATGGCTCTACAATAGCCTTCAAGGATATGGCATTATCCATTCTGCCTCATTTACTTATCACATCTGCAAAGAAAAACAATGTTAAAAACGAGATTGTCATCCTGACAGCCACATCAGGAGACACAGGAAAGGCAGCTATGGCAGGCTTTGCTGATGTTGAGGGTACACAGATTATCGTTTTCTATCCAAAGAATGGTGTCAGCCCGATTCAGGAGAAGCAGATGCTTACACAAAAGGGTGCCAATACTCATGTAGTGGGTATTCACGGCAACTTTGACCAAGCACAGTCAGCAGTAAAGGCTATGTTCAATGATAAGGCTCTTGCAGAGACGATGGATGCCGCGGGCTATCAGTTCTCATCCGCCAACTCAATCAATATAGGTCGCCTTGTACCACAGATTGTGTACTATGTATATGCTTACTCAAAGCTTTTTGCACAGGGAGCTGTCGCAAAGGATGAGAAGATAAATATCGTTGTTCCTACGGGAAATTTTGGAAATATACTTGCAGCGTTTTATGCAAAGAACATGGGACTTCCTGTTGCAAAGCTTATCTGCGCTTCAAACGAGAACAAGGTGCTTTACGATTTCTTCACAACAGGAGAGTATGATAAAAATAGAGAGTTTATCCTCACAAATTCACCATCCATGGATATTCTCATCTCTTCAAACCTTGAGAGACTCATTTACCGTATCGCAGGAAATGATGCAAATAAGAATGCTCAGCTTATGGCTTCACTTGCTAAGGATGGCAAATACACTGTAACACCTGAGATGAAGGAAAAGCTTTCTGACTTCTATGGAAATTACACAAGTGAGAAGGAAACCGCTGAGGTTATCAAAAAGCTTTACGAGGATACAGGATACATTATTGATACTCATACAGCAGTTGCAGCAGGTGTATATGACAAGTATAAGGAGGCTACAGGTGATACAGCCACAAAGACAGTTATCGCATCTACAGCAAGCCCGTTCAAATTCACAAGAAGTGTGATGGATGCAATTGATCCTAAGTACGATTCAATGACAGACTTTGAGCTTGTTGATGAGCTTTCAAAGCTCGGCAAGGTTAAGGTACCAAATGCCATCGAGGAAATCAGGGATGCAAAGATTCTTCACAACACAGTCTGTGATGTGGATCAGATGGAAAACACTGTTAAGAAAATGCTCGGTGTGCAGTAATAATATATTGTTACCCTTTGGCCATTTAATCATATAATTGTAACTGGTCTGATATATAATTATATATAGCGCAACATAAAAGAACATCTGCTGTTTGCAGATGTTCTTTTTGTGCTCTGATCATAGAGTGAATAATTATCAGATTACTGCAATAATAATGTATACTCTTTACTACATTAATAAAAGAAATTTAAGAAATAGATGGGACTTATTTACCATTTATTTTTTCCTTACATGAGGTTATACTAGTTTTGATGATTTTACATATTTTTTTTATAAATAAAATGATATGAGGGTCAAAAGGTATTTTGACCCTTTAATCATAAAATCCGTGGTAACTATTTAGGAATAATAAATAAAGATACAGGAGAAAGAAGCATGAACTATTTTATTATAATAGATGCGGTCACGCTGATATTAGGAATTTACATAATATTTGTGTCACTACGAATGAAGAAAAGCGGCAAAATTGAAAGTACCTTTGTGGCTGAGGATGAGATGAAAAAGATAAAGGATACGGCCGGATATATAGCTTATATTTATCCAAAGTCACTTGTATTCGGCATTGTGATTTTTGTTATCAGTATAGTTGCGATAGTTTCGGATTGCCTCAAAAAAATACCGTACTGGTCATATGTGGAGATGATTATATTCGTCGCAGTAATTATCTGGTTTTCAAATATGTTACGAAATGCCAGAGAAAAATTTGTTAAATTCTAACATGAATTTTGCATTGCAACATGAGACATAATAAAGTATAATGAATTTACAAAGATACCTGAGATGTTCGACAACCCTGTGTATTTAGAACCTACATTTACTTTAAACGGGATTCCTATATGAGCTGTTGGATGTCAGGCCGTCATTATGCAGCGGAAGGCAGAAGGCAGACTGCGGTTACCCACCTAGCAAGAGCGCTAGGAGTCTAAATTACAGGACCGGCATTTTGGGTTCTTACAAAAGAATAATAATGTACAAAAGAACTCCGGACGTACAAAAGCTTTATGAGATACAAAAGATTTTTAAAGCACAAAGGATTCTTAGGTACAGATGATAAAGGGAGCTGTTTTTGCAGCTCCCATTTTTTGAGCAGTAACCACTATTTGGGTGTTAAGGAGAACAGAAATTTGGCAAATAGAAGACGAAGACGGCAAAAGCCGAATCAGATGGTCTGGATAATGCTTGCGATAACCATGGTATGCGTGGTTATTGTTTTTGCAATTGTTATGGTACAAAAGGAAAAAGGGACACTTGTAAAACAGGCGAGGGCTGTGACGAAGGATATGGTGTATGAGAATGCATATATTGTGTCAAATGACGATGGAAGGCTGATTTTCATATGTGATGGAGATCTATACAGGGCAAAGGGTATCATGGAAGAGAACTTTACAGGTGTCTGTGATATTGAAATCAGTGGCTCTAAGGTCAAAAAGATACAGATAAAGCCGGATGATATATCAGGTGTGATGCTGTCGTACGGAGACGGTACCATGCAGATTGCAGGGCAGGGTGACATTCCAATGCAGTCAGACAAGCTGCCGGTGTATGATGAGACAGGCACTTCACCTAAGGAAATAGCGGTTTCTGACCTGATAATCGGAAGTGAAACACTTTCTTACATACTTGATTCCGGCAGGATATGTGCCATTGTCAGAAGACAGGTACCTGACCTTACATACATAAGAGTGCTTATAAAAAACGATGGAAAGGATGCATTTCCAACAATTGCGGCAGCTGCCGCAGCTAACCTTTATGTGGATGATGCTGACTGTGGAAGCGATGCTATTGACGATGTGGGTGCATATATGGCAAATGCACAAAAAAGCCGGATAAAGGTGAGCTCAGCGGACAATTATGTCAGCATAAACGGTAAGAGCTATCCGGGCTCATTTGAGTTTATCGTGACAGAGGAAGGTATTGTGGCAGTGAATACAGTCGATGTGGAGACATATGTGCGCTATGTGCTGCCATCGGAGATGCCGTCTACATTTGATGCAGAGGCGCTTAAGGCTCAGGCTGTTTGCGCAAGAACCTTTGTATATTCACAGATGAAAAATACACAGTATGCGCTATACGGAGCAAATATTGACAATACCACGGCTTTTCAGGTCTATAACGCTTCAGAAACAAAGCAGTCGACCGATGAGGCTGTAAAAGCTACAGCAGGACAGGTTGTCTCATGTGGAGGAAGCTTAATAACATGTTATTATTTTTCTACGTCTGCCGGAAAAACCGAGGATATGGAGGTATGGTCTTCGAGTACACCGGATTTCATACACAAGGTGGAGTCGGTGGATGACAATTCGCCATACTACAGATGGACCTCGGAGCTTGATTTATCGGCATACAATGATCCTCAGTACGGCACAGCAACAGGTGTTTCTGTCGATAAGACGTCGGATGCTGGTTATGTACTTTCACTCACAATAAATTACGGAAACAAATCGCAGACCTTTACGGCGGAGAATGATATAAGAAAGGCGTTAGGGCATTATCAGAAAAAAGTTACATTAAACGATGGCTCTGTGAGGGAGAATATGTCGATGATACCAAGCGCCTGCTTTAGTGTGAGTGCCGGTGCAAATGGTCACTATACACTGTCCGGCGGAGGCTTCGGTCATGGAATAGGCTTCAGCCAGTATGGTGCAGACAAGCTGGCAAAGGCAGGAAGCAGCTATAAGGATATAATCGGATATTATTATAAGGATGTGACAGTGGTGGATATAAGCAGTGTACGTAGTGAGCAGTGATATGCCTACAAAAAATTGATAGCATGGATAGTAGAAATGTGGTAATATCGAAGTGCTTAGATACATGACTATGTGTGTGATAGTAAGATACATTGTAATTATTTCGTAAGAAAACAAGAGGATTTGATGATGAATTTACCGATAGAGTTTGAAAAAAAGATGAAGGCCTTTCTGGGCAATGAGTGGGATGATTTCTTATACAGCTATGACAATAACAGATTTCAGGCACTCAGATTTAATACATTAAAGGTACAAAGCCCGGAAGAAAGAATGCGGATATTGAAGGTACTTGGAATTTCTTCAGATAAAAGGGTTTCGTGGGCAAATGAGGCATATTACTTTGATGAGAATGTGCGTCCGGGAAAGCATCCGTATCATGAGATGGGGCTTTACTACATACAGGAGCCAAGTGCCATGTCGGCGGCTGCACTTTTAGCTCCAAAGCCGGGTATGAGAGTGCTTGACCTGTGTGCGGCACCCGGCGGAAAGAGCACACAGCTTGCCACATATTTAGGAGACAGCGGACTTTTGGTATCAAATGAGATTAACACACAAAGAAGCCGGATTTTGTCGCAGAATATAGAGCGTATGGGAATCAAAAATGCGATTGTGACAAATGAGGACAGCTTTGTGCTTGCTTCACATTTCCCGGGCTTTTTTAATGCTATACAGGTGGATGCACCTTGCTCAGGAGAGGGAATGTTTCGAAAGCTGCCTGAGGCAATAGAGCAGTGGAGCATGGAAAATGTGGCAATCTGTGCGGCAAGGCAGAAGGAAATACTGGACAATGCTGCGGTGATGCTTAAGCCGGGAGGCGTGATAGTATACAGCACCTGCACCTTCTCGAAGGAAGAAAATGAGGATGTAATTGAGTATTTTTTGGAGAGACATCCTGATTTTACACTTGAAGAAATGGAGCGCTTCTGGCCGCATAAGGTGGACGGAGAGGGGCATTTTGTGGCAAAGCTTGTGAGAAGAGGCAGTGTTAATGAGTTTGATGCGGGTTATGATGTATGCGAGGATAGCTGTAATAAAGTAGAGGACACAGGCCTTAAAGCTGACAGGAAAACCAAAAAGAATAAAAATAGTAAGAACAGGAAAAATGAAACAAAGCCGGCTCTCACAAAAGAAAATATGAAGCTTCTCTCAGCGTTTCTTGATGAGACCATATCAGAGGATGTGGCAGCATGGATTAAAAACTCAAGGCTTGTCATGTTTGGGGAGCAGCTCTACAGGCTGCCTGATATGGAAGTTGATATTAAAGGGCTTAAGGTGCAGCGAGCAGGGCTTCATATAGGAGAGTTTAAAAAACAGCGCTTTGAGCCGTCGCATTCGCTGGCACTTGCACTTAAGCTAAATGATGCTAAAAATCTAGTAAAACTTACATGTGACAATCCGCAGACAACAGGCTTTTTCAATGGTCAGTCAGTCGTGTTATCTGATGAGCAGGCGGCTGAATGCAAAAAGGGCTGGGCACTTGTATGTGTGGACGGATACACGGCCGGCTGGGGCAAGGTGAATGGCACACAGGTTAAAAACCATTATCCTAAGGGGCTTAGAAATAAAATATAAATCAAATATAAAATTTTCTACTTGCAAAATATAGAGATTGTGCTAAAATGACTTATGTGTTATTAAGAAATAAGCATTTGCGATATATATGTCGCAGCTATATATAATAAAAGCAATGAAGGTGCATAGTAGATTATAGTACTTTGACCAGAGAGAGATTGTCATCGGCTGAAAGCAGTCTTACAAAAAGGCTATTGATTGAAGTTCACACTGAAGCTGCATGGATGAAGTACAGTAGTTCATGACGTGTTATGTACGTTACACATATCAATGAGAGTCCATTGAGTAAAACGTCAATGGAAATCAGGGTGGTATCGCGGAATTTTCGTCCCTGCATGGTTTAATAGCCATGCAGGGGCGTTTTTTATCGCATAAACGGGAAATTCGAGCTTGGAGTTACGAGTTTATGCAAATTAAGAAAAATATTATGAGGTGAAATTCGATGAGAGACAAAATTCAACAGATCAGAGAGAAAGCACTTGCTGAAATTGATAAGGCTGACGGTCTTGAAAAATTAAATGATGTGCGTGCTGCAATTCTTGGAAAGAAGGGTGAGCTCACAGCTGTCTTAAAGGGCATGAAGGATGTTGCTCCGGAGGACAGACCAAAGGTAGGCCAGTGGGTCAATGAGACACGTGAGGCAGTTGAGAAGCTTCTTGATGAGAAGGTTAAGAAATTTGAGGCAGAGGCACTTAAGCGCAAGTATGAGAGCGAAAAAATAGATGTCACTATGCCTGCAAAGAGAGGCAAAAAGGGTAATCTTCATCCTGTAACACAGGTAAAGGACCAGCTCTCGGAGATTTTCACATCTATGGGCTTTGAGGTTTACGAGGGTACAGAAATCGAGAATGATTACTATAATTTCACAGCTTTAAATACTCCAAAGGATCATCCGGCCCGTGATATGCAGGATACATTCTATTTATCACCTGAGTTCTTACTGCGCACACAGACCTCAGCAGGACAGATTCATGTAATGGAAGCAAAGAAGCCGCCTATCAAGGTTGTTTCACCGGGTAAGGTTTTCCGTTCGGATGATGATGCGACACATTCTCCTATGTTCACACAGATGGAGGGTCTTGTGGTAGATAAGGGAATCACACTGTGCGATTTAAAGGGTATGCTTGACCAGCTTGTAAAGAAGATGTTCGGAAAGAATGTCACAACACGTCTTCGTCCTTCATACTTCCCATTTACAGAGCCGTCTGTAGAGGTTGATGTAAGTTGCTTCCAGTGCCACGGCAAGGGCTGCTCTTTATGCAAGGGCACAGGCTGGATTGAGGTGCTTGGTGCAGGTGTGGTAAATAAAAAGGTGCTTGAGGGCTGTGGCATAGACACAAATGAGTACAGCGGATTTGCATTTGGTATCGGTCTTGAGCGTATTGCAATGCTCAAATACGGAATTAACAACATCAAGCTTTTATTCGAGTCAGACCTTAGGGTATTAGACCAGATTGATGATAAATAGATTCATTTCTTGAATATATAACAGGAGGCAAAAATTATGTTAACACCACTTAGCTGGTTAAAAGATTATGTAGATATAGATGTAACACCAAAGGAGTTAGAGGAAAAATTATTCTCATGTGGTTTCGAGGTTGAGGAATCATATGAGGTGGGAAAGGATATCTCAAACGTAGTAGTCGGCCTTGTAGAAAAATGTGAGCCGATTCCGGAGACACACCTAAGCCTGTGTCAGGTAAATGCCGGAGCACATGGCACATTACAGATCTGCTGTGGAGCGGACAATGTAAAGGCAGGGGGCAAATATCCTCTTGCACTTATCGGCGCAACAGTATATGCCACAGCAAAGGATCACGTTACAATAGAGGGCGTGATGGAGATAAAGCAGGGCAAGCTGCGTGGATATGATTCATATGGAATGTTATGTTCAGGCGTAGAGCTTGGCTTAAATGAGGACCTCTATCCGGGTGCAGGCTACAACGGACTTTTGGTTTTACCTGAGGATGCTAAGGTGGGAGATGATGTAAAACCTATCCTCGGCCTTGATGACTGGATTTTTGATATTGCAATCACAGCAAACAGACCTGACTGTCAGTGTATATATGGCATGGCAAGAGAGGTTGCTGCTGTTTTGGGAAAAGAGCTTAAGGAGCCTGCACTTGACTATACTGCTGATGATGTTAAGAAGGAAAATTTCAAGGTATCTGTCCTGGCACAGGACATCTGCCCTCGCTACACAGCTCACTATGTGCATGATGTAAAAATCTCTGAGTCACCGGCATGGATGAGAAAACGTCTTGCACTTGTTGGAATAGGCTCTATCTCAAATGTGGTAGACATCACTAATTTTATTTTAAAAGAGCTCGGACAGCCAATGCATGCTTTTGATTACTCATACCTTGAGGGAGAGGAGATTGTAGTAAGACGTGCAAACGATGGAGAGAAAATTGTCACACTTGATGAGAAGGAATTTGAGTTAAACAGCAATAACCTGGTTATCTGTGATGGAAAGAAGCCAGTTGCGCTCGCCGGTATCATGGGCGGCTTAAACTCTGAAATTAACGACGGTACAACAGAGGTGATGTTTGAATCTGCAAAATTTGCAAGAGATAATATCAGAAAGAGCTCTCGTGCGCTGGGACAGGCTTCTGATTCGAGTGCACTTTACTCAAAGGGTGTAAACGAGTACACAACAGCCATGGCTATGAAGAGAGCGCTTCACCTGATGGAGGAGCTTGGCTGTGGTAAGGTTTCTTCAACTCATGTTGAGGTGACTACAGGAAATTCGCTTGAGCCAAAAGAGATGAAGGTTTCTATTGCAAAGGTTAATGGTGTGCTTGGAATAGAGGTACCTACAGAGGATATTGTGAGAATACTCACAAATTTAGGCTTTGCACCGGTTGTAAGCGGTGATGAGCTGACACTCATGATTCCTGCATATCGTGAGGATATGGAGGATTATCCGGATGTGGCAGAGGAGGTTATCCGTATGTATGGCTATGACCATGTCATTCCTGCATTCATGCCTACGGCACAGGTTACACTCGGAGGACTCAACCTTAGACAGCAGACAGAGCGCAAGATAAAAGAGGTGCTCTGTGCAGCAGGCGCGTATGAGGGAATACATTACTCATTCTTCTCACCTGCTGATCTTGATCTGCTCAGATTCCCGGAGGATGCACCTGAAAGACATGCTATCAGGCTTATAAACCCAATCAATGTTGACCTCTCGCTTATGAGAACAACACTTGCTTCTGAGATGCTTTATGCCATAGCAAGAAATCAGAAGAAGGGTATCCTGGAGGGAAGAATCTTTGAGCTGGGAAATATCTTTATCGCAAAGGAGCTTCCGCTTACAGAGTATCCGGATGAGAGAGAGACACTTTGCGCAGGCGTATTCGGTGAGAATGAATCGTTCTTTACTATAAAGGGACTGGCTGAGACTGTAGCAGATGCGCTTGATGTGAAGTTTACATACAAGCCGGCTCAAAAGCCATTCCTTCATCCATATCAGACAGCAGAGGTATTCTGTGACGGACAAAAAATCGGATATCTCGGTCAGGTAAGATATGAGATATGCGATGAGCTTGACATGAGAGTACCGGCATATGTGATGGAGCTTGATTTAAGAGTTCTTTCACAGTGGTATGGAAAGGACAGAGTATTTACTCCAATCTCAAAATTTGATGATGAGAAGAGAGATTTTGCTTTTGTTGTGGACAAGGATATCACATGTGAGCAGATTGAAAACGGTATCAGGGAAGCCTGTGATTATGTCTCAGATGTTACATTGTTTGATGTTTACGAGGGTGTACAGCTTCCTCCGAATAAGAAGAGCATGGCGTACAGTGTAGTATTTACACCAAAGGATGAGGAGCTTAAGACTAAGAAGGTCGAGGGCTTTGTAAAGGATATACTTGCTCATCTTAAAGAGACTGCAGGTATCACACTTCGTGGTTAGACGTTAGTATAGTGTTAGGAATAGGAAAATTATGGACGTAAAAGATTTTGATTATGATCTTCCGGAGGAGCTGATAGCACAGGATCCTCTGGAGGACCGCTCCAGCTCAAGACTCATGGTGCTTGACAAGAAGACAGGAGAAGTCAGCCATCATGTGTTCAAGGAGATAGTTAAATATTTAAGACCGGGCGACTGCCTTGTGCTCAACAATACAAAGGTAATTCCTGCACGTCTTTTTGGCGTGAAAGAAGGCACTATGGCAAAGATAGAGATACTTCTTCTAAAGCGCAGACAAAATGACGTATGGGAGACTCTTGTAAAGCCGGGTAAAAAGGCAAAGCCGGGCACAAGGATTATATTTGGTGACGGACTTTTAACAGGTGAAGTAATAGATGTGGTTGATGATGGAAACAGGCTGATTCAGTTTAGCTATGAGGG
>OHKW01000923.1_pt1 | contig 14826 bp, 18 predicted proteins | sample 1568931 | NCBI WGS metagenome assembly OHKW01 (sample SAMEA3879536, study PRJEB24766) | human gut metagenome | biome: human-associated habitat; feature: feces | place: USA | collected 1985/1987 | reverse complement strand
CTGCCACCTACAATCACCATCTGATAGCGGTCGTTATTGTCGATCATCAGGTCTGCGTCTTCGTCCAGACGTTCCAGACGCTTGCGGAGGTCGTCTAAAATCATCTTTCCCATAAAGTAGCCTTTCACTTTTTCAATAATAGTATTCTTTAATTAAATTTTACATGGAAAAGATTTAAAAGTCAACACCTAATTTTTCAGATTTATATCTCATCGAGTTGAAGCATTCAACCGGCACTCATTATTCAACGGTCTAAGGTACACACTGTCTCCAACACATCCTTTTAGGTCTGTTCTGCTAATAATCATCCATGTGATACCGTTTCCATCTTCATCCTCCAAATCACATCTATAAAATTGATAGCCAAACACCTCTAACACAATATTTACTGTAAATGTTTCGTGCTTAACACACAAAAAACCAAGTGTGAGAAAAAATATCAAAAACAACGCAACGCTTTTCCATTGTGTGAAGTCAAATGCAAACAATGGTAAAATATATGAAAGTAAAAATTCTGATGTCACCGTTTTTTCTTCGGTAACAGTAAGTATTGTATATCTTTCAGCTTCAGAGTTTGCTTCTACTCGAAGTTTTTTTAACACGAAAACAAGAGATATTGAAAAGACAACTAGTATTGTTGAAATGCCTATCTTCTCTATACCTGATGACTGAGTATCTTCTAAAAGGCTCACAGTGTCAACAAAAATAACAGACAACCATAATGGCGCAAATGATATGAAAAACAATGCGCTTGTAAAAAGTTTTGACACTCTATTCACTCCCACTTTCGAGGACTGGACACTTCCATCGGAAGATCATCAAATGGGTCAACCATACCTTTATTACATAGCAGTTTAACAAGCTTTTCAGAAACACCGTTTTGTGTTGTGTCGAATTTTCCTTCAAGCAACGGAAGACCAAACTTTTCGGCCAAACGTCTTCTATCATCCGAATTTTCTAACTTTTTTAAATGCTCGTCATTAAAAGCCACAAATCTTCTCGGATTATGGCCACTTGATGCACATGTCCTAAACAACTCAAAATCTGTCACAATGCGCATTTTTTCTACTGCTGCAACTTTTTGCAAACAGATTCCCTTATATGCTCTTTCTATATTAAAAAGTTTTTCTCCTGCCATGGATAGCATATAAGCTGTATCGTCTATTATTATAATATCCAAGTTGGTTCTGAGTGAAAGTACTTTGTTATCGATTTCGCTAAATGTGCCACTCGATTCCCAAAATTTATGCCGCAATGTTGTAATCGGATTTTGCATTGAAAAAAGTTTAATACGATAATCTTCTCCATTTATACTTAGGGTTTCTTTGATTAGCTGAGCCGATGCGGAAAATTTCAAAGGATTAATTTCCACATCTGGTTTCGATATCGCTTCTTGAAGTGTTTTAAATTCATCACAAATCAATACATTTTCCGCTGGTAGCTCATAAATTGTTTGTGCATCAGCACTCCCATCATATGCTGTTCCATTCCCATCAAATCCTCAAATGTTTTTTGTTGTGCCGTAAAACAGTTTTCGTTCAGATATTTCAGCAAATTTCCTTTTTCTATAATTCCATTGTCATCCAGAATCTTTACAGACACCGAAAAAAGAGATGCCGTGGGAACTTCAACCATATCTCCCGGTTCAAATGTTCGCCATCCACGACTTCCAAGCTGTCTAAACAAATATTGATATTGACTTGGAGATAGTACCTCCAACATATATGCTCTACGAATCATCATCGCAATTGAGACATGCCATTTTTCTTTTAGTCTTAAATATTCATTTAAAACTGTTGGATATTGAAGGTCTTTCAAAAACGCTTCTTTGGGCAGTAAAAATGCCGATGCAAATTGATTTGCATCTGATTCATTGCTCCGATACTCGGCATCTGCTTGCGATTTTACATCCGAAACAATATGACCGAGTATCCAGTGTCCTAGTTCGTGAGCCAACGTAAAGTTCAATCTTGCAGGTGTTGTTTTATCTGTATTATATGTTGTGAAATAGAACCTCTTGCTTTCTCCATTATTGGCAAGGACCGGAATGTGACTGATTGCGTCCAAATGCCCTACGTTTTCCGAGAAAGAAGTTACCACAATTCCAAGATTTTGTAACAGATAGCTCATATTACGAATGGGCCTATCCGATAAGTCCAATTTTTCCCGAATTTTTTTTGCGATTAGTTCCATGTCAGAACACTCTGCTACAGATTTCATACAATCGATCAATTGTTCGGTTGATGGATATTCAATATATTCTGCAAAAAAGTCATAAATATATGATTTCAATACATCAATGTTTGTTTGCCGTAGTTTTACGGCTCTTGTCGTGGTTGTAGTTGCTCTACAATATGCAACTCCGGGACTAAAATTATCGCTGCTACCTTCAAAGAAAAATTTCGGTGGAAATTTCAATTCTTGCGAAATTGCTAATACTTTATCGGCACTTGGTTTGATTAAACCATTTTCATACTGAGAGACAGTTTGCTTTGTCACCCCTATCTTTTCTGCTAGCTTAGGACTGGAAATATTTTGGATTTCACGAGCCAATGTCAGCCGCATTCCATTAAACTCGGATGTAACAATGGCACCCATTTTTTACCCATCTTTCCGTACAAATTTTTTCCGCGGTTTGAATTCCGGAATACTGTCGATTTGAACGCCATACTCATTACCAGTTTCTTCCTTAAACTTAGTAATTTCATCTTCCGGAACAGCTTCTTTCCAATTCATCGGAATTGCAGAATCCAAATTCATTTCATCAACGATGCAACCATTTGCATTCAAAATTTCCAATGTACAGCTTCTCCTTGTCGTCGAAGAGCAGGTCATTGGTAGGGAATGCGGTCTGTACCGCAAGGCGGGTAGCATCAAAGTTAGTTGCCATAGTCTTTTTCCTCCTTACAGAATGTCAAAATCTTCGATAGACCACAGGCGCAGGGTTACGTCGTCCGTGTTCAGCGGCTTTGCCTTGCGCTCAATGTGGGTCTTTGGTGCGGTATCTTCCGCCGGGGTCGTTTCCTCTTCGGTTTTCTCCGCATCTTCCACAGCAGCGGGGGCGGTGGCATTCTCTGCTTCCCCCTCAACCTCTACGTCCTCGTACTCGATTGCGGGGATTTCAACCTCTGCGACATAGAAGCGGCTGTCGCTGCCGTCGATCAGCAGATTGCCCTCGGCATCGCCGGTGATGGTCTTGGTCACAGGGTAGTCACGCTGGTACTTGGCAAGGTTCATGGTCAGAGTGCCGTCTGCGAAGTCCAGCTTCGTGCCGCGCAGCTCATACTCAACCTTTCTGCCCTCGTTCAGTTCGATAACATTCATCAGTTCATACCTCCCGTTACTCTCACAACGACCACGACGGTCTGAGCAGAGCCGTCATGTTTCAGCTTGAAACCGTTGGTCAGCTTACCGGACACGGTAATGTCCCCCAGCCGCCCGCCGGTGTAGCTCTTAACGTACACGTCCACGCCATAGTTGGCATTCTTTCGGGTCTTTGCCAGTCCCACGCTGACCTCGTTGATCCCGAACGGCCACTTGCTGCCGTTTTTCAGCGTCACCTCTTTGACTTCTGCCGCCACCTCCGGTTCCAGCGCAGACAAGCGGCTGTTCTGCTGCGTGTCGGTGTTCTTCATGCTGGCAATGTCCGTAGTGTGACTGCCGGTGGTCTTTTCCAGTGCGGCCAGCCGGGTGTCCTGCTGGCCGTTCAGGGTCTTGATGCTGGCAATGTCGGTGTCGTGGCTGTTGCTGGACGTTTCCAGCACACCCAGACGACGACCGAACCAGAGCAGCATAATGTGGATGATGTTCGCCGCCATGTTGGAATCAGAGATACCAACCTCCATACGGTTGAACTGATCCTGTTCCAGCAATGTACCCTGCTGGATAACCTTGCCGTCCTGATCCTCAACATGGTTGCGCCAAAAGGTTCTCTTAAACATCAGCATTTTCTTCTATCCCTCCTTGCTCAGAAAGTCTTTTCCAGTTCTGCGTTTGCTTCCGCCAGCCGCAGCACTTCGGGTTCGACCTCGATCAGCGGGAACGTAAACCGCAACAGACCGGCGTTGATGCTGTCACGGGACAGGCTCACGCTCTGGCTCCCGGCCAGCACACCGTTGTTGTCGTAGACGCGCACACCGGTGATCGTGTCCTTTGCACCGGAACTCGGTGCATTGACATAGACCACCACGGCAGTCCCGGCAATCTCCTTGCTGTTGATCTCGCCGTCAACCCAAGTGCTCTTGTTGAGCTGGTACTGGAAGCGAGTGACCGCCCGCAGCAGTTCAGCGCGGCGGTTATTCAGAAAATTATCCGTAAAAAAAGCCATCCTCTTTCTCCTTTCTCTGCAAAAGAAAAAGCCCTTGCGGGCTGTTGCAGCTTGTTACAGGTAGGTCTTGCCGCAGACACGCGGCGTGATCTTGAACGCTTCGACTTTCACCTGACCGCCCGCCGTGGCCGCTGCGCTGGTTCCCAGCGTTGCCGCGCTCGGCTTTGTGCCGGTGGTCGAATCGCCCGCTTCTCCCGGACTTCCGGTGAATGCTTCCACTCTGGTTTCAGAGTAAAGCGGCATATTGGCGGTGTAGCCCTTTGTGCTGGTAACGGGCAGGTCGCCGGTCACGCCGCTACCGGTTTCCGCCGGGGTGATGGGGTAGCCATCCACCGCCGGGGTTGTTTGCAGCTCTTGTCCTGCGCTCCAACCTTTCGTCGCCACCTCCGGGATTGTGCCTGTGATTTTCGGGAACGCAAGGAACACTTCGGTGTTCGCCGCTGCGTCCAGCTCTGCGCCGGTCGAGTAGCCCAGTTGGGCGGGCTTCCAGTATGTTCCGCAGTACGGAATACCGCACTCCGGCACTTTGTAAGCCATGCACTCCACCGTCACGCCAACGCCGATGCTGTGCCGCACCATGTAGCTGATCTGTTCAAGGTGAGCAGACAGGCGTTTGGTGTAGCCCAACAAATCCTCCATTTCCCGGATGGTGTGATACTGCGCCGCTGCTTCCGTAATGTTGACGTTCAGCCGCCAGAAGCCCGGAGTGCCGCCGTAGTCGAACCACTCTTCTACCTCGGAATCAGGGTACACGGCACTCGCCTGTTCCCGGACGGCCTTGACCGTACCGGCGTACCGCTGAATCTCAATCGCTGTTCGGACGATTCGCCGCTTCGTTTCCACGTCGGCGGTGGAGTCGTACCACTCGATTTTGAGGTAAACGGCCATCTGATCCAGCATACCCTCGTCGCAGGTGTCCACTTCGGAGAACGTCATACCGGTGTCGAGATATTCAAACATCCGATCTTGTAGCTCCCCGTAGACAGCAGACAGAACTTGCGCCCACGGTTGAGCGGCAACGATCCGCGGCAGGCCGTCCGTGATCCTTGCGTCCCGCAGGTTAATCATCCTCGATACCTCCGTAGATGATCTTCGGCGTTCCGCTCAGTTTCGGAATCTGCACAACGGCTTTCCCTGAATCCGTCCCGCTCTCGACCACCTTGTAGATCGGCTGGCGCAGCTCCACCCGTTTTACGCCCGCTGCCCGCAGACGGGAAGCCAGCTCCAACGGGTTAATGTCCCGCCCAATGGAACGCTGCCACACCTGAAACTCTTCCACGGCCTTGGCGACGTTCTCCTGAACAATGCTCGCACCCTTGGAATTGCCAGAACCGATGTAATAGGTGAAGTCAATGTTGTACTCTACTTCCTCCGGGGCCTTGCAGATCACAAGGTCTGTCATGGGGCGGCGGGCTTCGTTCATCAGATACGTTTGCATTTCTGTCATATCCTTTTCACTCGGAATCTTGCCGCCGGTCAGCATGAAGAAGATGTAGACCGTACAAGCAACATTCCGCGGGCTGACAGCGATTGCGCTCTCCACGTCCGACCGGAACGACATAGCCCAGAACTCGTAAGCGTCCTTGGGGCCAGCGCAGGAGTAGGTCGTAGGAGAAAGCCAGATTCTACGGGTCAGGCTGTCGTCGCTCTCCACGTCTGCGCCGCCGCTGCTGGTGTCGGTGTTCTCCACCGCCGCCACATACGGAATGGCATCAACCAGAGTATCGACAACGCCGGGAGGAATGTCGTTGCTGCCCGCGCCTACCACTTCGGCCTGTGCCAGCACGTCCACATAGGTCTTTCCAATGTCGATCTGCGCATAGTCCATCGTGGCAAAATAAACGCCCGCGGCAGTTCTGGCGCGGGTTCCCTGCGGAATCATGGCTACGGTTTTCAATGCAGCCGAAAGAGAAAAGCGAACTGTCACCGTTGCATAGGTCGCGCCGTTTCGTTTGACACCAAACGGCAATCCCATGTTGTCCAGCTCTGCGCCGGTCGCCGTTTTCAGCAGCGCACAGCGGGTGCGTTTCTCTGCAACCTGCATCATCATGTAGTACAGCTCCGTCATGCTTTGCAGCGTAAGCATGATCGGGTCTGCTTTGTTCAGGGGCGGGGCCGTGCCGTTCACGGCCTTATAGTTCCGGGTATAGATTTCCGTCACCAGATTGCTTACATCCTGCAACGTAAGGTTTCCGGTAACGCTGTACTCCGGTATATCGGCAAACTCGGCAATGTTAGACAATCTGTACCACCACCTTTGGCCGGATGCGTCCTTGCTGGCTGTGGCTCGTTTCATACTCCACTTCCAGCACTTCCGCCCGCGGCTCGTACTTCTTTGTTTTGCGAATGATCTCTGCCGTGAGCATCGCCTGTGCAGCTTCGGCGGGCAAACTCAAACATTCCATGTTCAAGCCAAATTCCCGGTCAAGGGCCTGTTCGCCCTCCTTGCTGCCATAGAGCGTCAGCAGACAGTTGTAAATATCCAGTTCTTCGGTTTTGCCAGACGGCTCAATTTCAACTTCGAACTCGCCCAGCGTCATGGTTTCCATATCGCTGCTCATAAGGCGTATTCCTCCAACGTCAGCGTAACTTTGCCGTCTTTCAGGCCCCAGAAGCGATGCACCGCGCCCCAGCCTGTCGTCACCTTTGTCAACTTGAACGGATTCTGCGACATAGGTTTGTTGTTCAGGATGAAGTAGTCAATCGTTCCAGCTTCACAGTGCTTCATGAGTGCGTCAAAGATTTTGCGCGGGTTCACGCCAAGCTTTGAAACCAACTGAATTTCAAACTGGTACGACTTCAAACCCGGCCCCGTGTACTCGCTCTTGTCTTTGCCGCCGATTACACTGTGCGTGGCCCAGTTGCTTGATGTGCTTCCTGTGATATTGTTAGGTGTCAAGACACGCCAACTTGATACCGTAAACACCAGCCCTGCATAGCTTCCGATGCTGCCCCATGCCATAGGATCACCCCCTTATGGTGTCGGAGTTCCGGTTTCGCCAGCAACGACATACGGGCCAGCCGTGGCCGCACCAGAATGAGTGTGCTTGTGGTTTACCAGAGAAATGCCATTGATCTTGCAGTCACCGGAACCGCCGGAGATATTCACGGTCGATCCCTTGATGTTCACCGTCGTTCCGTTGAAGTTCAGCGTAACGCCCTTGATCTCAACCGTTCCGTTCTGGCACACCTTTACGGTGGAACTTCCCACCTTGAAAGTCATGTCACCCTTGACGGTGTACTCCACGTTCTTCCCAACGGTTTCTTTCACATTGCCGTCGATGGTTTCCGTGTAGTCGCCGGTGTCGCCGTCGTACTGCTCAAATGCTTTTCCCTGCTCGTCGTTGTAGTCGTGTCGGTAGCGGCCTTTCTTGCCCTCAACTGGCTTGTTGTCCTCATTCCAGATCGTGCCGATGCACGTTCCCATTTCCTGACTGTCGGAGTTATGGAGAACACAGACCAGCTTGCCGACGACCGGCATCCGGTACATGGCATTTGAAACCATACAGATTTCATCTGTGACCGAATCGGCGCGATCCTCGTATGTAACCTCAATGGTTCCTTCCTCGTAGTTCACCTTAGAAACAGAGCCTATGCGGACAACACTGCTCATGCCGTCACCCTCCCACTCTGCTTGCAGAGATTTTCGTTACCAAACCGGCGGACTTGTTCAGCGTGTGGCTCACGCTGTCCATGTAATACTTCCCGTTCAGTTTCCCGAATCCCTTTACGTTGATGCACATGGTCGAACACAGGCTTAGGTTTCCCATCGTTGAAAAGGAAATCGTTGTTGCCGAATGGTTCTTGTTGTCGATGGCCGCTTGAAGCTGCCTTTTTGCGTCCGCTTCGCTGGACGCATACTGGTTCAGTTTCAGCATCCTGTCGGCAGTACCGATTGTGACCTTGATGTTGACTTTCTTTTTTTGGTTCGAGTATGTGAACTCTCCGCCGGTGTACGTCCCGGAAAGCGTTGTGTTCCAGCTCAAAGAGTTAGGCACAATGTCCGCCGGGGTAAAGGTTGCGACTGCATCCTTTTTCTTGTACTTCTCGCGATCAAAAATCCAGATTTTGTTCCGGTAGGTTTTGAGGATCAGGCCGTATGTGCTGCAAAGTTTTTGTAGGAACGAACTATCCGTGTCGTCCTGCTCCTTCAGCGCAATGTCCACGTCCTCGGCATCCATGCTGCACCCCAGCCCGTACCGGTCGGCAATGGTCTGAGCGATGCGCTTGATGGAGGTCTTTTTCCAGACGCACTCTTGGTTTTTTTCGTGAAAGCTCGTTCCGTTCGGACGGGCCACCGCGCCGATGGTCAGCACACACGGCCCAGCGGAATAGCTGAGATCGTCCACCACCAGCGTCCCGCAGTCAAGCGGGGTGCTGTCACCCTGCACGATCCAGTTTTTCGTGCAGAGTGTCGGGTGTAGCACAGCTTCCTTATCCGGCAACCACGAGTTGATCCACTTATCATCCACCGCGTTTACCTTGATGGAAATGCTGTCGCTCGAATCTGCTCCCCGGTCGTTATAGGTGAAGCTCTCCACATCCCCGGAAATGTCCCCGGAAATATCGGTGTCGTTGTACTCCAATTTCAGGATCGTTTTTCTGGGCTGAATCGCAATCATATATATCACCACCTACCTTTTCCACGGCGGCAGGTTATCGTTTGCCGCCACCTCTTCTTCAATGTCCGGCGTGACTAGCTCAACGCCGGAATCGAATCTGTAAATCTCGATATACTCCCGGTTTGCGGCCATCAGTACATCGGCTTTCAGCTCGTCACCGTAGACGGATTTCGCAATGCCGTCCCAAGTGTCGCCGCTCTTTGTCGTGTACGCCATCAGGCCACCCCCTTACGAAGCATATTTGACACGGCCCTGTTCACGCTCTTCTTCACGCATTTCCTGTTTGAACTCTTCAAACAGCTTCCGCATTTCACGTTCAAGCTCTTCCATGTTTGTCCCGCTGCCGACAGTGATGTGCGGCGAAAAGACAAACTGGGAATCCTTGATGCTGCTGGAACTTCCGCCGTCACCGCCGCCCGCGGCGCGGTAGGCACTGGACGGCATATCCGGCAGGGTTTTCTCGGTGTCCCTCTGCGACAGCATATAGAGCGGTGTTCCGGTGTCGGTCAGAGCACCGTTTTCCCAGCTCGACAGCACCGTGCCGCCGTTGTAGGTCTTGGCCGCTTCGGTCACGGCCTTTGTTATCGTGCTGTCACTTCCCAGATACTTGTTCAGGATGATGGGAGCAACGTCGGCGGCGATGCTTGTCGCCACCAGCTCCAAGGAGCCGTCCCCGGACATGGCGTTGTTTGCTACCGTCCACATCATCGACACCACATCACCGGTGGACTTGATACCGTTGGAACGGAGTGCATATTCGCCGTATGCGTTGGAGAAGTCGATCAACTTGTCCAGCTTTTCCTTGCTTCCGTCGGTGAAACCGCCGTTCGCAAAATACTGGACGTTCTGCACACCGGCTGCGCGGGTCGCATCCTCACCGGACACGCCCAACATACGGCCAGCCCGCACCCAGTTTTCCACGTTGCTGTCATGGACACTGGGCTTGAAAGAAATGACGGCTTCTGTGCCAGCTTCACCGGCGATACTCACCCCGCGGGTAAAGCCGCCGTTGGCGAAAGCGGGCATTGCCACTTCCGACAGGTTGAAGCCGAATGTCTTACCGGCGAAGTTCTTCGCCACCGGGACATTTTCAAGCCACTGGGGAACCGTGAACGAGAAACTATTCAGGGCGCGAATGATACCGTTGACGACCGTAATCGTCACCGATACGATGCCCTTTATCAGCCCAACGATAGACTGAATCACAGGCTCTATCACCGGCAGCAGGCCGTGGATTACATCGACCACCAGCTTGATCGCATTTATCAGGGTCGTGCCGACCAGACTGATAATCATGCTTATCAGCGGTGACACCGCCGGGAACAAATCGTTTACCGCGAAGCTCAGCACATCCGCCAGCAGCGGCTTGATGTGGTTCACGCCGAGGTCTACAATTTGCCCGATCAGCCCCTTTACCGATTCGATAATTGGGATCACCGCACCGAACGTAGTCCCCAGATCGTCAATTCCGAGGATACTTTTCCCGCTCAAACTCTGCTGGATATTTTGCAGGTTTTCCAACGAGAACGCACCGGCCAATGTGTCGTGGATGTTCCCTGCGATGCCCTGCACTTTCCCGGTGAATCCGTCAAAGAGCGTCAGGCCCTTTTCGCCAAACACCTGTCCGATGATCTGGCGAATGTCCTCGAAGTGATCTCCCAACAGGCTGACCACCGCGATCACAGAACCAAGACCGGCGATCACCGGGCCGAATGTGGACATAAGGCCCGCGAAGATGTTGAAGCCGCCTTTCAGGACGGGCGATGCCACGGCCTTGCCCAGCCCGAACGCCTTGCCGCCGAAGTCTGCCACCGCCGGAGCTGCATTTTTAACAAATCCGGTTGCGCCAGACAGCACTTGTCCGGGGCGCGTCTGGTTGAAGATATACCCCATCTGCGCAAGAGCAGCCTTTCCGCTCAATCCCTGCGTGCTGTTTGCCATTCGGTAGATGGTTCTTCCCAAACCAGTACCGTTTGCAAAGTTCATCTTTGAGAGGAAATTCACGCCAGCTTTTGCAGCATTTCCGGGCATCGCTCCAAATACAGCAGCCGTAGCCCCACCGAAGTTTTTTAGTCCTCCTGCAAGTTTCGCCACGTCGATACCGTTCGGGCCGATGATCCCCGTGAAAATCTGCTTGGTAACGCCACCGATGCCGGATGCGATTTTCGTCTTTCCGAAGTCAGACGCAGCAGACATAACGCCGTTGATATAAGGGAAGCTCTGCCGGATGGTCTGCCCGCGTTCCGATGCGCCCATAACGTCTCGAACAAAGTCGATTTTTGTTTTTCCATCGTTCTTTGTCAGGCCGGTAAAGTTTTTCAGTGTAGCCCACAGGCCAACACCCGCACCGTTCGCCTTAGTCGCAATATTTTTCAGGAACGAGTTTTGCGGCTGCGGGCCGATGGACGGAGGCTGGATGCCCGCCATCTGTGCGCCGTAGCTCATGCCGCTGGCGATGGTGCGGATGCCGTTGAAAATCTTCCCGCCGCCGGTAGCGGTTCCACTCACTCCCTTTGTGACCCCGCTGACGACTTGAAGAATCTGCGGTGCGAACCTCATGCCAGCCCACGCCGCACCGATGCCGCCGATTGTGGCGGCTACCTTGTCGCCGTTATTCAGCAGGTACTCGATCACTTCCTTTACCCGTGCCGTTATATCCGGCAGGGCTGCGCGGAAGTCGTTGATCTTCTCGATGCCGAACCCGGCAACGTCTTTCAGAATAGGCAGGAAGTTGTTTCCGACTTCGATGCGGACAGCCCGCCATGCGTTGCTCAACATCGTCAGTACAGATTCGGAGGTTTCGCATTTCAGCAAGAACTCCTTGTACATACTGCCGTTGTATTTAGAAGCATCGCCCACATCGTCCAGCGTCTTTATGAACAGGTCAAGGTTTCCGGTCAGCTTTGCACCGGATTCAATGGCCCATTGGCCGAGCAGCGTTTTCAGATAGCCAACCTGTTTGTCTTTCGGCTGGCTTCCAATGGCCGTGAACAGGCTCTTTATTGCTGCCGGTGCATCCGTCTGCATATCCTTTGCAAACTGTTCCGCAGTAAAGCCGAGCTGTTCAAATGCCGCCGCCTGTGCGTCGGTCGCCTTTGATCCCATCGAGAGGTTTGTGTACATCCGGCGAATAGACGTTGCAACCTTACCGGAGTCAACACCCATTGCCAGAAGTGCCGTAGACAGAGCCGCCGTACTTGCAACGTCCATACCGGCGATCTGGCCGAGAGAACCGGTGTCATTCACCGTCTGGGCGATTTCTGCGGCGGTCGTCGCATAATGCGCCCCCAGATAGTTGATCTGGTCAGCCAGCTCCATAACCTGATCGTGGTTTATGTCGAAAGCCACTTCCCACTTTGCGGCCCAGTCGCCCGCCTGATCTGCGGAAATGTCCATAGCCGTTCCCATTTCAGCAACATCACGCAGGAAGCCGTCACTTATCAGGTCGTCCATGCTCTTACCAGACTGACCGGCAGCAGCCGCAAGACGGGTCAGTTCTTCGGCGGTATACGGAATATCCGTGCTCAAATCAAGAATGTCTTTCGACATTTCTTCGTAGTTGCTACGAATGACTTTTCCGCTGTCGTCCGTCAGTCCGCTAACGTACTTCGTCACATCCAGCATTTCGCTTTCAAACGAAACCGATTCTTTCGTGGTATCGACCACGGCTGCGGCTATGCCACCGGCGGCGGCTACTGCACCTTTTGCGATATTCTCCGCGAACTTCGATGCGCCGTTTGCAATGCTCCCGATCTGCGTGTTCGCCAACTTCACCGCCTGCGCAAGTGAGTTGTCAACGTGACCGCCGATCAGGATGGAAAGCTCTAGTTCTTGATTTTTTGCCATTCCTCCGCAACCTCCCCGTGAATCTCCACCAGCTCACGCACAGGCAAGTTCAGGTAAAAATCTGCGCTTGTGTGCGTGACTGTGGCGAGAGCTATCGCCGCCTTTCTGATTGTTTTGTAGCCGCCCTTTAAGCGAAAAAATCCTTGTGGTTGACACCTGCGCGGAGCTGCACAGCTTCCGACAGGGGCAGGCCGAGGAAGAACGCAACATCCTTGCCGGTCGCCATAGAAGCGATCAGGCAGCAGTAGTAGTAGTTCAGGGTCTTTTCTGCTGCGCGAATGTCCTCTTCCTCCATGCGGTTCTCCGCCTGACGGACATTCATGCCGGTCATGTTGGCGACACCGGACAGATCAACGGAAGTGTAGGTTTCGCCCTTGTAGGTATAGGGCTTGCCGAACTTCATGACGTGGCTATGATCGTCCTTGTCGTCGCCGTCCTCTGCCGTCGCGCTGCGGAGGGATGCTTGTACGGTCTGGCGTACCTTTTTGCTTGCGCCGATGGGAAGCAGCTGGAAGAACTCAATGGGGAGCTTCGTTGCTGCTGCGGCCAGAGCGTCGGTGTATGCGGTGGCAGTTTCGGGGGTAATCATCGCGGCCAGCTCACCCTCGTTGTACAGCTTCTTGATGATAAGCACCGCGTCCTTGATGGTCAGGCCGTCCAGACCGGACAGGTCGATCTCGGTATACTCCTTGTCGTCGAACTTATAGGGACGGGCCAGCTCGATGATCTTCGGGTTCTTCTTGACCTCTGCGGTTTCGGTCTGCTCTGCGGCGGTAGAAATGTTCTTCTCCATGATGAAGTTTCCTTTCTGTCAGATACAAAAAATTGACCGCCCCGGTCTTTCGGGGCGGTCATTCGTTTCCTTTGGGATCAGATCAGGGCGGCAACATCCGCCAGCATATCCTCACCCTGCACACGGTAGATACCGTTCAGTTTGTCGATGGCGATAATCTCTTCGCCGTCGTTCTCGATCATGAGGTACGTCAATTCGAGCTTGACCTTTGCTTCCATGCCCTCGCCCGCCTTGATCTTGCCGGGAGTGAACTCTTTGACACGACCGATCTCGACGATTCGCAGGCCCTTGTAGGCATAGCCAAGGCTCTTATCGACCGCCTGCTGCGCCACACGGAAAGTCAGATTGACCTGACGCTTCGGGGACAGCACGTTGACAAAACTCGAATACACGAGGTTGAAAGAAACCTCCTGCTCGATGCTCTCAAACTGGCCGATGTTCGGTGCGCTGATCTTGCCGAGGATGCCAGAACCGGAAACATCAATAGTTTCCGAGGTGATCTGCGGCAGGGTGATCTCCGGGGCCGTGCCGATGGCTTTCACGCCGTCAATGTAGACGTTGAAACTGTTGACAATTTCCGGGGTCAGGTTAGTATCCAGTGCCATAACTCATATCCTCCTTTCTCGTTTAACCGCCCAGCGCGTCAGAGATCGCGTTGGGGTCGAACTCCACCAGCTCTTCGATGTCCTCCGCCGGGTTGAACGGGGACAGGTACTTGTGGAACGTGATGCAGCCATTCAGCAGCGAGGTGGTCGGGTTCTCGCTCTCGATGTACTGAATCTCATGACGGGCGCAAATGCCGCGGGAAACAAAGCTGTTGCCGCGCACGTTCTCGCTGTCCACCAGAGCTTCGATAAGCCGTTTGTTCAGCGGATCATCGACTTTCTGGAAGTAGGTCTGAATGAACGTGTTATCGTCCCAGTTCATAAAGCGGCGGACGCTGAACCAGCGATCCTTGGGGTCGGTGTTGCCGGGGTAGCAGGCCGTATTGTTGCCCCACAGACGGAAGCCGCTCATGTTCAGCCACGTTGCCACGCCGAACGAGTTGACGACGTTTGCCTGCTCCTGATCCAGCAGCACTTCCGTGCCGTCTTTCAGGCAGGCGGCGGAGATTGCCAGCGTCTTATTGGACGGGCTGACATAGGGAATGTCGCCATTGGCTGCATCAGTCGCCACGGTCAGTGCAGCGGCCATAGCAGAACCGGCATAGACCACATCGCCCACCTTGGCGTACAGCC
>OHKW01000901.1_pt1 | contig 15200 bp, 10 predicted proteins | sample 1568931 | NCBI WGS metagenome assembly OHKW01 (sample SAMEA3879536, study PRJEB24766) | human gut metagenome | biome: human-associated habitat; feature: feces | place: USA | collected 1985/1987 | reverse complement strand
GTGAAGAGGCAGAAGAATGGGCAGAGATTGTTAAGGAAGAATACCCACAGCTTGATTTTCATATGGATCCGCTGTCTTTAAGTGTTGCATGCCATATTGGATATGGAGCACTGGCAATAGCTTGTTCGGTATATCTTCCTGAGGATAAATAGATAAATAAAAGATATGGAGTGTGGCATAATTGAAAAGAAGTGAAATATCAGACGAATACAAATGGAGTGTCAAAGATTTGTATAGCAGTGATGAACTGTGGAATAATGATTATGAAAAAGCATTGAAAAGCACACAGGAAAAGAGCAGCTTTGAAGGATGTGTGATGGACAGTGCCGATACACTTGCGGATGCACTTTCAGAATCTGAAAAAGACGATTATATAACTGAGAGACTGTATGTATATGCATTTATGAGGTATTATGAAGATACATCTGATGGCACTTATCAGCAGATGTCCGGCAAAGCACAGATGCTCGCAGTAAAGATGAGTGAAAAATATTCGTTTCTTGTGCCGGAGATAATGGCAGCTGATGATGACAAAGTCGCACGATTTCTTGACAGTGACAAGATAAAGCCATACAGGCATCTTCTTTGTGATATGCTTGCTAAAAAAGAGCATACATGTTCACAAAAAGAGGAAAAGCTGCTTGCAATGGCGGCTGCAGGGAACCCAGTTTTAGAAAAAAACAAAGATGGGATCACGCTCGAGGAACTGTCAGAGCAGAAACTGATCCTGTCCCACCGCTACCGCAGTTACCTGTTGTCCGCGTTCGAAAAAAAGGGGCTTTTGTGTGACATTTACTGTGAGTGTGAAGACGCCAGAACGGCGATGACTTTGGCGGAAAAAGGGCTTGGAATCGCCATTCTTCCGGCTTCTATGCACAAGTTGTCGGATCAGATGAAGTCCTGTGATATTCTGGATGCGGATCTTACGACGGAACTTCTTCTCGCGTGGCGAAAGGGACGCATGCCGGAGGAAGTGAAAGCGTTTCTTGAAATGTGGAATTAAATGAAAAGTTTAATATCATATTCTATAACCGCGGAGTTGGTGGATTTATCACGGATGAACTCGGGATCAACGATCTGAGTTACCCTGACATTCCGATCGCGCAGATGATTGATCACTACGATCAGATCCTGTGCCAGGTGAAAGCCGCCCTGCCTTCTTGTGCGCACCAACCCAAAGATCGCTGAAGCAAACGCGGCTGTCAAAAAACTGGCCGAAAAATATCACGCAAAATACATGGATATCAATGACCCGCTGAAGGATGAAAACGGAAATCTTAAGGCTGAATATACGATTGAGGGCATGCATATAAAGGAAGAAGGGTATCGGGCGATTTTCCCGAAATTTATCCGGTATGCCATGGAATAATATTGTGGTTTTACAGAACCTCATAAAGGAAAGCAGGACAACCGCTTTACATTATTCAGACCGTGTGATATACTATATAAAAATTAACAACTGTCACGGATATCTGATGACAGGCGTTTGTCAGGAGTTTTGTATACAGAGAATACAGACTGCGCGTTGGCGGGATATTGCCGATGCGCAGTCTTTTTTAGTGATGCAGTTGAGGAGAGAAACAGGTATATGGGGATAGCTCGGGGAAAAAAGAAGAAAACATTGAAGGCAAAAATGCTTGGCATATTGACGATGTGTGCGATGACAAGCCTTCTGGCTGCGGGAATTGTATCCTATATGGCACTGAGAATGATACAGAATGACAGTATAGAGGATAACATGAAAATGTATCTGGATCAGATTACGAAGAATACGGATGAAGCCTATTATGATATGATCAGTATTGTAAACTATATGGGACCGGGCGGTCTGATCGGAAACGTAACGGACAGTTATCTTGATGCTGTGGATAATTTTGACAGGTTTGTTGAACAGAGATCCCTTAGACAAGAACTTTCGGGACTCGGATATGTCAACACAAAACTGGTAGGCGTTACCTATTATGACAAGGAAGAGAAAAAGGAACTTATCAGCGGTATGAATGTCAGAACACTGGACGGAAGACAGAACGCACTGCCTAAGGTTGTGAAGTGTGCGGGAAATGTTATGCAGGCAGCCCATGCGTCTTTTCTTGGGAGAAGTGAGAAAACAGTTTTTTCCGTCATGAGGGAAGTAGTTTTTGGCAATGGGAAAAGACTGGAAATCTACACAGAAATAGAGGCTGATATGAAGCCCCCGGAAGAAATAAATAAGGAAGGATATCCCTACACTTATATTCAGATGGATGAGAGAGGGGTTGCACAATACAGCGTAAATCCTGTCATTATGCACGGACAGAAACTGTTTTCTGCATCACTCTCAAAGGGGGAGTATGAAGTCCAGACGAGAGAGGGCTATAAGATTATGGCATACCGGAGTCAGATGGGATACATTAATGCAGTGGCACTGCCGGACAATATATATCAGAAGAAGATTAACCAGTGGAGAATGATGATGACACTCATCATAGTTGTAACGTTTCTGATCTTTTCCATGTCTGTCCTCTATCTTTATCGTATGATCTGCCGACCGCTGAGTCAATTCCGCAGACAGATGGTGCAGATTGGGGATGGCACTCTTCAGGCAGTACATGAAGAGTCGGACATTGCAGAGTTTGACAGCCTGATGAGGGAAGTAGAACAGATGAAGAGACAGATTGAGAATCTTATCAGCAATATGGTAGAAAAGGAAAAAAGCATACAGAAGATAGAGTTTGAGAAACTTCTCTATCAAATTAATCCTCATTTCCTTCTCAATACACTGAATTCGATTCAGTGGATGGCACAAATGAGTCACCAAAGAGAGATCAGTGAGTTTGTACAGAGACTAAAGAAGCTTCTTTCCTATAATCTGGGCAAAGAAGGCAGCCAGACAACGTTGCGGATGGAGTTGGAGATTGTAAAGGAATATATTGCACTTCAGCAGATGCGGTATGATTTTATTATTGAGATGAATATAGAAGATGGCAGTTATCTTGACCAGCCAACGGTCCGTATGCTTTTTCAGCCACTTGTGGAGAACGCGATCCGCTATGGTCTTGGGGATGATGAGAAGATCAGCATCCAGGTGTTTGAAGATGTGGCAAGGCATCTTGCTGTTGTAACTATCTCTGACAGCGGAAAGGGATTGAATCAGGAGGAGATAGATGAGATCAACCAGCCGTTTGATTATGACTGGGAATACTGGAAGAATGAGAACAGAGGTATCGGACTGCGCTACGTCAAGGCTATGCTGGAATCATTTTATGATGGACAGACGAGTTTGTTTGTAAACAGCAAAAAAGGGTTCGGAACCAGAATTACGATCCTTCTTCCTGTCCGGAAACCGGAAGAAAAAAAAGAGAAAGACAAAGAGGTTACATTGGAAGAAAATAAGGTGGGACAGACAGATGAATGTATTGATTGTAGATGACGACAAACTTGCCAGAAAAGGTCTGGTCGCTATTATGGACTGGGAAAAGTATGGATTCGAGGTGGTGGGAGATGTACAGAATGGGAGAAAAGCCCTTGAATTTCTCCGAAATCATCCGGTGGATATTGTATTTACCGATATAGATATGCCGGAAATTGATGGACTGGAACTTATGCAGATGTGCAGAGAGGAATTTCCGGAAATTAAATTTGTAATTCTTTCTGTATATGAGAATTTCAGTTATGCACAGACGGCAATCCGTATGGGTGCGTTAGACTATATCTCAAAGATCAGTTTTTCCCCGGAAGAGTGTGGAACGATACTGGAACGGGTCAGTGCAAAGTACATGCAGACATGCAGAGATGGACATGCAGAAGAGGAAAATCAGGAAAAAGTTGAAGAACTGAACAGAAGATGGATGCACACCAGATGGATTTTCAGTGAGAAAGAATTTGAAGATCTCTGTCAGAAAACAAAAGAAATCAGTCTGCGGAGTGCGGAGAGGATTTTTGTTAAGAGTTTTCATAATATTCAGCTCCTGTCAGATGAAGAAGGGGAATTTCCATCGCTGGATACGGTTGAAGAGATGCTGGACTGGGTGCACCGCTGGAGGGAACATATTTATGAAGAGAGTCTTAGCTCATCACAGAAAAATGATATCAGTGCTTTTGCAGCGGTTATCAAGTATGTGGATGGACATATCGGGGAGGATCTTCGCTCTGAAGACGTGGCAGAACGGATAGGGATGAGCAGGAGTTATTTTAGTACAAGGTTTAAGGAGATGACGGGGGAAACATTTCACCAATATGTGATACACAGGAAAATGAAGACTGCGGCGGAATGGATAGAGGAGGGAAAGAAGAGCATTACAAGGATTGCCGTAGAACTTGGATATGATAATTTTCATTATTTTGCAAAAGTATTTGCACGAGAGCATGGGTGTACGCCTTCGGAATACAGAAAAGAGAGTAAAAATGTCTGATTTTCATCGGACATTTTTTTTGTGATAAAAAATATTTGGTAAGATTAGAAACAATATCATCTAGCAGGATATGGGGGAAGAAGATAAAATAATTAAAAAAAGGAAGGGAGGTATCATGGTGTATATTAAACAAAAAGGAAGGGAGGTCCTGGAATGTATATCAAACGATTTGTGAAGCATTATTATATTATGCTGATTCCGGCACTTTTATGGCTGTTTTTCTTTAGCATTGTTCCGATGTTCGGTATTGTCATGGCATTTCAAGATTATAATCCGGGCCAGGGTATTTTGCATTCTAAGTTTGTCGGGCTTGAAAATTTTAAGTACATGTTTCAAATGAACGATGTCAAACAGGTACTGTGTAATACCGTTGTAATCGCGGTAGGAAAGATTATTGGGAATATTATTTTCCCATTGATTTTTGCACTTCTGCTTAATGAATTCTGTATTAAGCGGCTCAAGCGTCCAATCCAGACAATTGTTTACCTGCCGTATTTTCTGTCGTGGGTTATTCTGGCAAAGATTGTTTTAAATATCTTTGGATATACTGGTCCAATTAATCAGCTGATGGAGGCATTTGGTAGAAATCCGATCAATTTTTTCGGGGAGCCATCATTGTTCCAGCCTTTGGTGATCGGCACAGATATCTGGAAAGGATTTGGGTACAATACGGTAGTTTATCTGGCAGCAATACTTGGGGTAGACCAGAGCCTTTATGAAGCAGCAGCGGCAGACGGAGCAGGAAGATTCAAACGTATCTGGCACATAACGCTCCCGGGAATAAGGACAACGGTAGCCCTTCTGGCAATTCTGTCACTTGGAAATGTGCTCAATGCAGGTTTTGATCAGATCTACAATTTGTATAATCCGCTTGTTTATTCCACTGGTGATATCATAGACACATGGGTATACCGTGCAGGACTTGAGAACCTGCAGTACTCGCTGGCTACAGCAGTTGGACTGTTTAAATCGGTGATCAGCGTTATCTTAATTGTTATAGGATATAAGCTGGCAGATAAGTTTACCGGTTACAAACTATTCTAAGGAGGTGCAGTAAATGATAGAAAATAAAAGTATAGGATCAAAAGTATTCGACGTAGTAAATGTTGTGATCCTTATTTTGATCACACTGGTCTGCATCCTGCCGGTATGGTATGTCCTTTGCGTTTCCTTAAGTAGCAGGGAGGCTGTCAGTGCAGGGAAAGTTGCTCTCTGGCCGGTGGGATTTAATCTCCTGTCATATAAGAAGATCTTGGGAGAGGGAAATTTCTTTACTTCTTTTCTTGTGTCTATTAAACGAGTTGTGTTAGGTACAGGGGCCAGCATGGTGTGTATACTTTTGGCAGCATATCCGTTGTCAAGAACAAAAAAACAGTTTCCGAAGAGGGGCATCTTCATGTGGATCTTTGTATTCTGCATGCTTTTCAATGGAGGTACTGTTCCGTGGTATATCACAATGAAGAATTACGGTCTCATGGACAGCATATGGGGACTTGTCTTCGGTATGGGGCTTCAGGTTTTCAACGTCATTCTGGCAGTAAACTTTTTCAAGAATCTGCCAGTTGAACTGGAAGAGGCATGCTTTATAGACGGTGGTGGACCATGGAGGAATCTGATCTCAATTTACATTCCTTTGGCAAAACCGATGGTGGCAACGATCTCGCTTTTTACGATTGTTCAGTACTGGAACGAGTTCTTTCAGGGAATGGTTCTAAGTACAAAACAAAGCAGCTATCCGCTTCAGACATACATACAGCAGATGGTAGTAACATTGGATTATTCCAGTATGAATGTTGAACAGATCGCACAGGCAATGAAACTAAATAACCAGTCGCTGGACGCAGCGAAGATATTTATCGCCATGATCCCGGTGCTGATCATATACCCGTTTTTGCAGAAATATTTTGTATCTGGGATCACGTTGGGATCGGTAAAAGGATAGTATCCGGTCAGAAAGAGTCTGGCCAAAATAGAGAATAGTAAAAACGAAAAGGAGAAAATGGATTATGAAACTAAAAAGAATAATTGCTATAGCGTGTACGGCAGCTATGACGGTATCCTTGATTTCAGGCTGTGGTGGTGCATCAGACAAAGGGCAGAAAGAAGCGGTCAAGGAAGCAGAAGGAACAGCGAAAGAAGATCTGCCTCTGGCAAAATACCCGGAGACGGTTACGGTACATCTGGGCGGAAAAATGAATCCGAATGCAAAGATTCCGAAAGGAATGTCATTTGAAGACAACTCCTATACAAGGCTTCTGAAAGAGAACCTGAACATCCAGGTAGTATATGACTGGACTGCATCTACATCAGACTATGATGAAAAAATGAGTCTCTGTATCGGAAGTAATACCATTCCGGAAATCATGAATGTAAATGCAACCCAGTACAGGGCTCTGTTGAAATACGATATGATACAGCCACTGGATAAGTATTTTGATGATTATGCTTCAGATGCACTGAAAAGTTATGTGAAATCCGGCGGTGAAGAACTGCAGAAATGTATCACCAATGAAGATGGAGAACTGATGGCGATTCCTGCCCCGAACCTGACAGCAGGCGGTGTAAACGAAATGTGGATTCGTCAGGACTGGCTGGATGCTCTTGGGCTGGATGTACCACGCACATGGGATGAACTGGCAGAAGTGGCTAAAGCATTTGTGACAAGGGATCCAGATGGAAATGGAGAGAATGACACTATCGGTATTCTTGGACCAGGAAATTCGGACCACATGAATGCAGTAGGCGGCAACCAGTTTGGACTTGACCCATTGTTCAGCTGTTTTCAGTCATATCCGCAGTACTGGCTGAAGAGTGAGGACGGATCGGTAGAGTATGGTTCGATTCAGCCGGAGACGAAGACTGCACTGGAAAATATCTCCAAACTTTATGCGGATGGTGTTATTGATCCGGAGACACTTGTCAGAAGTGATAGCAAGGAGCCACTTCTTGCTGGAAAAGTAGGAATCTTTTTCGGACCGTGGTGGTGTGCATATACATTTGCGGATACAACTCTGTCAGGTTCAGCAGACTGGCGGGCATATTTCACACCTCTTTCTGAGGATGGAAAATATTATACGCATATGGCTGAGCCAACGACACAGTATGTCGTAGCGAGCAAGGACTGCAAAAATCCGGAAGCTGCGTTTAAGATCATTAACTACCTGGTTGCAAATGAGCAGAAATGGGTAGAAGAGGGCGTAACATCTACGGAGATGGGAACCGGAGATTTCTATCCTTTGTATAATACGTATGACAATGCTGATGAGATAGAGAAATCTTATGAAGCGCTGACGAAATATCTTGCAGGAGATATCAGTATGGATGATGTAGATTTTTCGACACATAAACTGCTGAAGAACGATATGGAAGCAGTTACGAAACTTAAGAAAAAGCCTTACGATGATTTCAGTCTTAAATATTGGAATCTGGATAGTGATCTGGCAAAAACAAATCTGCCTCGTCTGGTTGCAATCATGGTAGGTGACGCGCCACTTGTAAATGAGGAATATGTTCCGGTTTACAACGCTTACAACGGACAGACGGAAACAATGGAAGCGAAATGGGCAAATCTGAAGAAGATGGAGGAAGAGACTTTCGCAAAGATCATTATGGGAAAAGCAGATATCAGCGAATTCGATACTTTCGTTAAAAACTGGAAGAATCAGGGTGGTGATCAGATTCTCAAAGAAATCAACGATGAATTAAGTAAGTAAAAGAGACGGCGGCTGATGGTGTTCATTAGCCGCTGTTCCTTAATTGGAGGTATAAAATGCGGGAAAACAAAGTAATCTACGGACTGATAGGATATGGTGGAATGGGCAGATGGCATACAGAAATCCTGTCAAATGTACCGGAAATTGAAATTGGTGGTATCTATGATATCAAGGAAGAAAAGAGAATAGAAGCAAAAGAAAAAGGTTTTTCTGTGTATGGCTCGGAAGAGGAAATGTTATCAGACCCGGATATTGATGTCGTGCTGATTGCCACTCCAAATGACTGCCATAAGCCGATTGCAATCCGTGCTATGCATGCGGGGAAAAACGTGATATCAGAGAAACCGGTGACTCTGTCATCTTCTGATCTTCAGGAGATGGAAAATGTTGCCAAAGAAACCGGAAAGTTCCTGACAGTACACCAGAACAGGCGCTGGGATGATGATTTCCTGATCATACGAAAGCTTGTAGAGGAGCAGAAGCTGGGGCATGTCTTCCGGATAGAAAGCCGTGTGCATGGTTCAAGGGGTATTCCGGGTGACTGGAGAAAAGAAAAAATACATGGTGGCGGAATGGTTCTTGACTGGGGTGTACATTTGCTGGATCAGATTCTGTATCTTTACGGAGATAGAAAAATTGAAACTGTATATGCATCACTTACCCATATTACCAATCAGGAAGTGGATGATGGGTTCACCACAATCCTGACATTTGAAGGCGGAACGGAAGTCTTAGTTGAAGTAGGTACCAATAATTATATTTCCCTGCCAAGATGGTATGTACTGGGTGAAGATGGTACTGCGGTAATCAGGGACTGGCAGTTAAATGGTGAGATCATACGGAAAACAGGCATAACCGAAGAGAAAGTAGTGCCGGTAAAGACAGCAGCAGGTCTGACCAAAACCATGGCTCCGAGACGGGAAGATACAATCGTGAAAGAAGAGCTGCCACATGTGTCCGGAGATATTGCGGATTTCCATAGGAATGTAGCAGCAGTTATAAGAGATGGGGCAGAGCCGGAGATTAAGCTCTTCCAGGTGATGCGTGTAATGAAACTAATGGAAGCTATTTTCCAATCAGCAGAAACAAACCAGGTGATTGATTATAGACAGTATGAATCATAAGTATTTATGAAGGAACAGGAGAAAATAAGTATGAAACAGATAAAAATAGGAACATGCGTTCCTGGAGCTAAGGCAGAAGAATGGTTAAAGGGATTTATTGGAAAAGGATTTGAGACATTTTCTCTTAATTTCCATATGTCACTGGAAGGGACTGACCTTGATAAGCTGGCATTGAGCACGGAAAAACTGTTGGCAGGTACGGATTCCGAAATCACGACAGTTGGATACTATTGCAATCCTATCCAGTATGCAGAGCATAGGAAAACTCTGGAAAATGTAATCTGCACTGCCGGAAAATTCGGAGCTACACATGTGAGTACTTTTGCAGGAGCGTGGGAAGGAAAGCCGGTAGAATCCGCATATGAAGAGTTTGGCAAGGTATTCCGGGAACTGGCTGATCTTGCAGAAGAAAAGGGAGTGAAGCTGGGAATTGAGAATTGCCTTATGGATGGAACATGGGAACATGCGACATGTAATATCGGTTTTAACCCTAAAGCGTGGGAAGTGATGTTTGAGGAAGTAAAGAATGATAACTTCGGACTGGAATGGGAGCCGACACATCAGATGGTACAGCTTATCGATCCGGTAACAGAGCTGAGAAAATGGTGCAAAAAAATAGTACATATACATGGAAAAGATGCAACAATAGACTGGGATGCTGTAAGACATAGTGGCATATCAGGCGCAGTCCCATTTGTATGGCATCGTATGCCGGGCTTTGGTGACACGAACTGGAGAGATATCATTTCTATTTTAAGAAGTAACGGATATGAGGACGATATCTGCATTGAGGGATACCATGATCCTGTATATTCCGGAGAACTGGAGATGACCGGACAGCTTCATGCACTGAATTATCTGAAATGGTGCAGGGGTGGAGATTTTACACCAACTCCATGGGAAAAATAGGGAAAACAGATACAGGAGGATTTTCTATGAAACTTGGGTTTATTACATCAATCCTTGACGGATGGACTTATGAACAAATGATGGATTTTGCTTCAGAGCAGGGATTTGAATGTGTGGAAGTGGCATGCTGGCCAGAAGAAAAAGCAGAAAGAAGATATGCGGGTGTAAGCCATATAGATGCAGAACGGGTAAACCAGGATGATGAATATGCAGCCCATATTATGGCATATGCAGAAAAAGCGGGAGTAGAAATCTCTGCACTGGCATATTATCCTAACGTAATGACGGCAGATAAAGAGAAAAGAAATGCTGCTATTGAACATCTGAAGAATGTCATACGTGCAAGTAAAAAGTTAGGTGTTGGCATGGTCACAACATTTATCGGAAGGGATCAGACCAAAAATGTACGGGAAAATCTTGAACTTGTAAAAGAAATATGGCCGCCAATCATAAAACTGGCAGAGGTATGTGACGTAAAAATAGCAATTGAAAACTGCCCGATGCTTTTTGGTGAGGAACAGTGGCCCGGAGGACAGAATCTGATGACAACTCCGCCAATCTGGAGAGAGGTCTTCAAGATCCTGGACAGTGATAATCTTGGCATTAATTACGATCCATCCCACTTTATCTGGCAGATGATCGACTATATCCGCCCGCTTTATGAATTTAAGGATAAAATATTCCATGTTCATTACAAGGATATCAAGATATACAGGGATAAATTAGAGTCCTGTGGCATCATGGCTTATCCGCTGGAATATATGTCACCTAAGATTCCGGGACTTGGCGATGTGGACTGGGGAAAATACGTGTCAGCACTTACTGATATAGGATATGATGGCTGTACATGTATCGAAATAGAAGATAAAGCATTTGAGGATTCCAAGGAAAAGGTGGAGAAGTCTTTAATTCTCAGTAAAAGATATCTGGAGAAATATGTTATATAACACAGAAAAGTGCAAATAAGGAGGAAATACCATGAGAAAATTAAGAGCAGGAATCGTAGGCTGTGGAGGGATTGCTAACGGAAAACATCTCCCGGCTATGCAGAAAAGTGGTCTCTATGAGGTGGTGGCTTTTTGTGACATCATCATAGAGCGTGCGCAGGAGACAAAAGAAAAATTTGGCACAGAAGATGCAAAAGTATTTGAAGATTACCGTGAACTTCTAAAAGAAGATCTGGATGTTGTATATGTAACTACCCCAAACCGTTCCCATGCAGAAATCTCTATAGCAGCAATGGAGGCAGGAAGAGATGTCATGTGTGAGAAGCCAATGGCAAAAAATTATGCAGAAGCACAGAAGATGGTCGAAACTGCTGAAAGAACACACAGAGTTCTCAACATAGCATATCAGAACCGTTATCGTACAGATTCATTGTATCTGAAGGAAATGTGCAAAAGTGATGAATTGGGAGAAATCTATTTTGCCAAAGCACATGCACTCAGAAGAAGAGCTGTTCCGACCTGGGGTGTGTTCCTGAATGAAGAAGAACAGGGCGGCGGTCCTCTGATTGATATTGGTACACATGCACTGGATCTGACATTATGGATGATGGATAATTATGAAGTGCAGTCTGTTACGGGAGCTTCCTTCCACAAGCTGTCTGATCAGACAGACCAGGGAAATGCATTTGGTAACTGGGATCCGGATAAGTTCTGTGTAGAAGATTCTGCTTTTGGCTTTATCCGTATGAAAAATGGGGCAGTGATCGAACTGGAATCAGCCTGGGCACTGAACACACTGGAGGTTGATGAGGCAAAAACAAGCCTGTGTGGTACCAAAGCCGGAGCTGATATGAAAGATGGCCTTAGGATCAATTACATCCACCATAATACACAGGTAGTAGAGAAACCGGAATTATCAAGCGGTGGAGTAGCATTTTTCTCAGGAAAAGAAAAGTCAGCAGCAGACTATGAACAGGAATTGTTTTACCACATCGTTGTTGATGGGGCAGAACAGGTTGTGAAGCCTGCACAGGCTGCAGTTGTCACACGTATTCTGGAAGCAATCTACCAGTCCGCAGAAAGTGGCAAGACAATCTACTTTGAGTAAAATACGGTCTTATATACTTCGGGCTGATCTATGGAGAAATGAACATTAGAAATAAACGGATTAAACATAAGGAGTATTTATGGAAATACATGAATTACAGCAATTGCTGTCAGAAATGTCATTACAGGAAAAAATAGGACAGATGGTGCAGCTCACTGGCGCATACTTCGATAAAGAGGCAGTGCTCACAGGTGTTGTTGGCGAACAGTTGCCACCGGAATGGATCATTCAATATGCCGGTTCAGTGCTTGGAGTGATCGGTAAAGATAAAATTTATGATATCCAGAGCAGATATATGGAACAGCATCCCCATCATATTCCATTGCTGTTTATGGCAGATGTCATACATGGGTGCAGGACTATAGCTCCGATTCCTTTGGGACAGGCTTGTTCGTTTCATCCGGAACTGGTGTCTGAGGCGGCTTCTATAGCTGCCTCGGAGGCATCTTCAGAAGGGCTAAGGGCAACATTTTCTCCTATGATTGATGTTTCAAGAGATCCCAGATGGGGAAGGATGATGGAATCCTTTGGAGAAGACCCATATGTAAACGGGATCATGGGAAAAGCAATGGTAGATGGCTATCAGCAGAAAGCTGATACCGGAATAGCGGCATGCCTGAAGCATTTTGCAGGTTATGGGGCTGTGAATGCGGGAAGGGAATATAATGATGTTGAAATATCCCAGCGGACATTTCTGGAGCAGTATGTAAAACCTTTCCGTATGGCATTAAAAGCAAAGCCTGCTATGGTCATGACAGCTTTTAATGCTATTGACCGTAAACCGATAAGCGGAAATAAGGAACTTCTTAAAGGGCTTCTGCGGGATAAGGAAGGATTTGAGGGAACTGTAATTTCAGATTGGGGCTCCATAGGCCAGCTGGAAGAACAGGGAGTGGCAGCTGATATGGAAGAAGCAGCAATCCGGGCTTCAGAAGCCGGTGTAGACATTGATATGATGAGTCCTGCTTATATGCTGTGTCTTGAAAAACTGGTGGAAAGCGGCAAAATTCCGGAAGCGTTTGTTGATGAAAGTGCATTCAGGGTCCTGATGATGAAAAATCAGCTGGGGCTTTTTGAAAATCCGTTTGCCGGTCTTGGAAAGAGTGGAAAACTGACTCTGCATAACCGGGAAAAGGCATATCAGCTGGCAGGCGAAAGCTGTGTCCTTTTGAAAAATGATAAGATACTGCCATTAAGCATGAAGAAGAAAGTTATATGGGCAGGTCCTTATACAACGTCAAGAGAATTATTAAGCCGCTGGTCAATTTTTGGAGAACATGAGGCAGTTGAAACAATAGAAGATGTTTTACAAAAAAAGCAGATAGAAGCAGAATGTATTACAGGATGCAATATTCTTTCTGATGCAGAGTGTAAGGTATGGCAGGTGGAACAGGAATTGTCTGGCAAGCCAAGGGATGAGCAGTGGCTGGAAACGATAACCCATGAAGATACGGTCGTATGTGTACTGGGTGAACATGAATCCCAGTCAGGAGAGGCTGCCAGCAGGGCATTCCTGACTTTGCCGGAAGAGCAGCAGGTGTTATTTGAAAAAATAGCAGAACGTACAAGTAATATCGTGACTGTGGTAATTGCAGGAAGACCATTGGATCTGCGGAGGATATCAGAAAAATCCAAGGCTGTCATTATGGCCTGGAGACCAGGAACTATGGGAGCTGAAGCAATCATAGATATTGTGTATGGCAGAATAAACCCTTCCGGCAAATTATCTGTGAGTATTCCATGGTGTGTGGGACAGGTGCCCATAAGCTACTGGGATGTAAAAACCGGACATATACTTACAGAAGATAATTCAGAAAACCGTTTCACCAGCAGATATATGGATATCCCGAATACGCCGTTATATCCATTCGGTTATGGATTGTCCTATACAGAGTTTGATATTTCGGACGTTGATGTGCAGATAGGACAGGATAAAAAAGTACATATACATTGCAATGTATGCAATACAGGAAATGTTGCGGGAGCAGAAGTAGTCCAGTGTTATTATGAAACATTATATGCATCTGTAGTACGTCCAAAGAAAGAGCTTATCCGTTTCAGGAAGGTGTTCCTGGAGCCGGGGGAGAAGAAGGATGTAGATTTCTTTATTGACCAGGAAGAATTCTCATATTATGGCAAAAACATGGAAACCGTTAGCAGCGGAATGAAACTGCGTATTAGTATTGGAAACAGCAGTGACCACCTTGTTTCTGAGAACATTATACAAGCATAGGAGAAAAGAGACATGAAGGATTTTGAAAATGATTTGATTTATTATCCTAATCCGGACCCGGTCAAGGAACCGAGATTTATTTTAAAATCTGTAGATGAATTGGAAAAATCAACAAAATACAGTGTTACCTGCAATGGAACAGAGCGTGTGGTATACCATACAGATTCGTTTGACTATGTTGTAGTAGTAGATAACGAAGCGTATGATCTGGAGATTTCAATCCATACACCATATGAAAAACTTGAAATCCGTCCGTCCAGCTTTGGCATAGTTCCTTCTGTAAAAGGAGAAACAGTCCATATCCATCTTGATGAACCGAGAAAGTTTACTGTAGAGACAGATGGTGGTCTTCATGATGCATTGTTTGTGCTTTGCTCGCACAGGATTGAGAAGCCGGCAGATACCACCATCTGCTTTGAAAAGGGCAAGGTATATAATGTAGGAGTTCTTACCTTAAAGTCCAATGATACGGTTTACATAGAGGAAGGTGCTGTTGTATCAGGGTGTGTATACGCAGACCATTGTGACAATATTTCCATTGTAGGAAACGGAATTATTAACGGAGCCTGCTGGCATCTGCCGGACAGTAATGCACACCGTTTCTTTATCTATGCCAAGTGGTGTAATAATGTACTCTTAAAAGGCTTTACTGCTGTAGACGGTCCTTCCTGGCATGTAGTTCCTGCGGCGTGTGACCATGTTGTGATTGATGATATGAATATTATGTCGAGGATTGTAACGGGAGACGGTATTGATATTACGAGCAGCCAGGACG